>Ga0209174_10000817_pt1 | contig 22654 bp, 19 predicted proteins | sample JI91814BDNA_FD_187505 | JGI IMG/M metagenome (GOLD analysis project Ga0209174, IMG submission 187505) | Wastewater effluent complex algal communities from Wisconsin, to seasonally profile nutrient transformation and Carbon sequestration -... | ecosystem: Engineered > WWTP > Effluent > Algae...
ATATCCTTTCGGTATGCAAAGAATCTAAACGATGGACTAGGACTTGTGTATAACGCGGGAGAATATGTAGAAGGATTCACAAACTTTCTTTGGACAATTCTACTCTCTATCGGGATGTATTTTAAATTAGATCCGATTTATATATCCTCTGGACTGGGAATTCTTTTTTATTTCCTCACTCTTGTTGTTCTATACAAAACAGGCACAACGATTTACCAAATCAAAGCGGGTAATCAATATAAGTCTTTCTATTTTCCGATTGCATTTGCGGGCTTTGCACTTCACTCACATGGTCAAATCTTTGCGACCGGTGGACTCGAGACTTCTCTTTTCACTTTTTTAATCTTAACAGGAAATGTATTTTTACTTTTAAGCGATAGAGGCTTACATTTATTAACCGGATTTTTTCTATTGGTTCTTTCTATTATGACTAGACCGGATGGGGCACTTTTTTATTCGTTTGCGGTTCTCTATGTTGTATTATTCAAATACAGACACACTGATTACAAAACCTATTTCACAAATCAATTTGCATTGCAATTACCTTTTATCTTTGTATTTTTACCATATTGGTTTTGGAGATATAGTTACTACGGTTGGTTTTTTCCAAATACATTTTACGCGAAATCAGGAATGGATACCTATTTGGAGCAAGGATTTAGATATACACTGCTTTATTTTAATTCTTATTTTGTTTTATACATTCCCTTTCTTTTGATTCTTCTCTGGTTCTTGCGGCTATTTAAGATTAGCTCAAAAGTGCGGTATATATTTCTTTTTGTATTTTCTTCTCGTTATAAAGCGAGAAGAAGAAAACTCCGTTTAAAGCATCGTAGCCTATATCGACTAGAGCCATCTTTTTCGCTTAAGAAAATCATTTCAGGACAAAGTAAGGTAGACAATTTCTATGTGAGAATCTTTTTACTTTTCTTTCTGCCTTCTTTTTTATATATACTTTACCTCACTAAGATTGGCGGTGATTTTATGTTTGCCCGTCTACTCATTCCAATTACTCCAATGCTTTATTTGACTACAGAGCTTTTTTTATTTAGAATGAAATTTAAGCAGGTAAGAAATGTTCTAAGTCTACTCGTGATTATCTGCACAGTTTTTTATAACAATCCTTACAAAGGAACAAAGCATCCTATCGTGGACAATATTACAAATGAAAGTGATGTCTATAAACTAAAAAGCGTGTATCAACTAAAGCTCGCTCTTCTTCCGTTTGCGAAGTATTTTCAAGACGAAGAATTTAATATTGCTTATGGTGGCTCACAGGCTATGCTTGCTTATTACTTAAATCCGAAAGTAGCCATCGAATCCGTAACTGGTCTAACAGATGAATTCATCGCGCACCAAAAGATAAGCATACGAAGCAAAGTAGGACACGAGAAACCTGCTCCAATTTCTTATCTATTTAAACGAAATGTTCATATTCATTTTTTTCCAACAAACGATACTCCTAAAACAAAATACAATTCCATTCGACTAAAAGGCATTCCGGGGGAATTTAGGATTATCCGCTATGATTCAATTGCTTTTGCTGAATTAAAGAAAACAGGATTATTCGAATTTCAAATCTTTGAAGACTATTTAGATGGGTACATTGCAGACATTAATAATAAAAGCACAAAGCAAATAAGCAAAGACTATGAAGAATTTAGAAAGTATTATTTTGAATTAAATGGAGACGATAGGCGGGAGAGAGTTTTCTTGGAATAGTCGAGTAGCATTGCACTACGCGACTATTCAAGTGAAACTATTTAGTAGAAATATCTGTCGAACTTCTGTCTTCTACTAATTTGCCTTTTCCATCGCAGGCAGATAGACTAACACTTGCTAGAGAAAGGGCAATGATGCAAACTGTGAAAAAATTCTTAATCAAATAACACTCCTTCCATTATAAATTATCTAGTTAATTTTCACTGTTGACAATTTCTTCGCTCGGTTGTTGTCTTATGACAGGCCTGAAATCTCGTTCCCTTGGAACTCTCGCTTCAGATTCAACCTCTTTGATTTCGTCTTCAGTATCTACATGTATACACCAGTTTAAAAAAAATAGCAATACTTTTTTTATTAAAAGAAAGTATTTTTTAAAAAAAGTGAAAGCACAGTTTCTCGCAGAGTCAGTGATTCTTTATTTTCTTTTACAAAAATTCTATCTTTTAAACTATGATTTTATGCTAAGACTAAAAATATTTTTCGTGTTCTTTGTTGCTCTCTTTTCCCAATTGGGATCAGAAGAATTAAATCTAAAAATTTCTTTAAAGAACGGAACGAGTGGTGGAATCGGAAGAGCGGATACTATCAAGTTAATCGCTCTAGAAGGTGGAATGACTCCTATCGGAGAATTCAAAGATAAGCAAGGAGACTTTGTATTAGAAAAAGTGAATGCTCCAGAGGGAGCTCCTGTATTGATTCAAGTGAATTACAAAGGGGCTAATTACAATAAGATGGTTCCTCCTGCTCCGATGTTTAGAACTAAAGTGCAAGAAATTACTGTCTATGAAGTTACTCCCGAATTTAAGAATATGGACGTAAAGAGTTTAATGCAAATTCTGAGAGAAGAGAACACAGTTCGAGTATATAAAATTTTTCTAATCGAAAATCAAACAAACCCACCGATGTCATTTTACAATAAACAATCCCTCCTCGAAGTCTATGTTCCCAAAGATGCAACGGAAGTTTTCGGTCAATTAAAACAAGGGGATTCTAAGATGGCAATTCCATTGACTCTAACAGATGGGGCAAAAGGCAAATTGATTGACAGACCTATACTACCCGGAGCGTCTGAATTACAAATTTCGTATGCGTTACCCGCAAAGTCTTTAGCAGACGTTTCCTTTAAAGATGAAAATAGCTTTGAAGATAAGAAATCTCCTCGCGTTATATTCTTTAAACCCAAAGACATGAAGTTAGATTTTAAAGGAGCCATTTCAAAAGAAGAGATTAAGGACAATATACCACAAGGACTCGGAGCGGTGCGAGTAAAGTATCCAGACACTACATCAATAGATATTTCTGTTGTAGGTGGTAGCTTTGAACCAGAAGAAGATACTCACGCAGCAGAGACACGGAAAGTAAGAAATGGAACTCTGTTTACTACTTGGGACAAATCGTTATTAGGCGTGATTGGATTTTTGGGATTATTGTTTACTCTCTCGTTTGTGTTTATCTATAGAAAATGAATCGGTTTTTAAACATCGTTGGTGTTCAACTAGATATTGTCTGGGAAGATAAAGAAGCAAATTTTCAAAAGATAAGAGATATTCTATCAAAGCTTGACTCTAAACCGGACTTAATCGTTCTACCCGAAACATTTGCAACTGGATTTACCATGAAGAGTCAGGAATTTTCTGAGCCTTTAATGGGTATAACAGAAAAGTTCCTAATCGAGATGTCACGAAAGACTGGCTCAGCAATAGGTGGTAGCTGGATAGAGGCGAACCCGGAAGGAATGCCCTTTAATACATTTTCGATTGCAAGACCTTCGGGGATAATCACGAATAGATACCACAAGATTCATCCCTTCTCCTTCGCAGAAGAAGACAAATTCTTTACTGCTGGCGATAGAACAGAAACATTTGAACTAAATGGATTTCATATTAGTTTACTCATCTGCTATGACCTTCGTTTCCCGGAAGTATTTCGTAAGACAGCAGGATCTACTGATTTATATCTCGTAGTTGGAAACTGGCCTGAAGCTAGGATTGATCACTGGGTAACTCTCCTAAAAGCGCGCGCCATAGAAAACCAAGCTTATGTAATAGGAGTCAACCGAGTAGGATATGCAGGGAGAAAGAATCAACTGTATCACACAGGACATTCTGCTTTCTTTGATGCAACAGGAAAAGGAGAGGTGCTTGAAACTAAAAAGGAGGATATCCTGAAAGTCAGAATATCCTCCAAAGAGGTAAAGGATTTAAGAGATAGATTCCCTTTTTTAAAGGATAGGAGAAATATACTGGGTTAGTTTTGAGAAACTAGATTTGCGCAAGCAGATTTAAATTCTTTTAAGCCTTCTGCTTCTGCTACACTCGCATCATCCAACATTCCTAAGTAATTGTATATGCTGATTACTTTTTTAACATTCTCAGCAGCTTTGCAAGAATCACCAAGCTTGTGCTCTACAATAGACGTTAAGAATAAAATAGTTGCATAACCTTGTGTTTTGTCTAAGCCAATTGCTTTACGAATTTGAAGAGATTTTTTGTAGTTAATGAGTGCATTTGCATAATCACCTTTGATTTGGTGAGTGCTTCCAAGAGCACTGAAATTTGCAGCGATGTTTGGGAGATCAGCAGGTCTACTGTTTTTAACGATGTGGTCAACCGTTGCAAGTTCACTATCTGCTAAAAGAACTGTTGTTAGGCTAAAAAGGATAATGGTTATAATTTTTTTCATTGTGGTCGATCTCCTCTTGCTGCTGATACAACTATCAATGCAAAATCGGTGCCATATTTTCGGAGAGTTCCCGATAATGTAATTATATTGCAAAAAATGCTTAGTTTTAGCTCAGAGAATTGAATCTAGGGCAGAATAACCCAAAAACAGGGATGGAAATGACAAAGAAATACATTCAAGCAGCATTGAAAGGACTCTTCACCCATGCGGGACTGTTTTTTGTCATTCTGCATATTGCTACATTTTTAAGCATATCGTCAGATTCGCACTCAAAGCGAGCTAGGTATAAGAGAAATTTGAATCGTGTTGAAGAATTTAAACGCAATATGTCTCAGCAGGAAATAGACTATTACTTACCGCGTAAGCGTTTTATAGACAAGCAATCCGTAAAGCCTTCCGATGAACAGTTTTATCAAATCGACATCATCTTGCGTGGAACAGCCTTCCGAGAAAAGAACAAACGAAACCTAACCGAAATTCGCAAGCTAGAACAATTTCTGATGAAAGCAGACGACTTTCAGTTGCATCGATACTTTGGGCTCAATGAAGAATTGTATCTAGGAATGAATGCCAAGAAAGCCATCGCAAGTATCAAGAGAGAAGCCAAGCAAGACGAAAACTGGCGCAAGAAAAATGATCCCGTCTTCATCGATTACCTAAAACACCAGGCAACAAAAGAAGAAAAGCGATTCTACAAACATAACAAAGCTCTTTTCTTTAAAACAGAAACCGGTGTAGCCCTTATCAAGATTCTACAAACGGAAGCTAAGGCAGCTAGACAATGAATGCGTTAGTTAATCGCAATTCATATCCATCCTTTTACCTTCCTATAAGATAACGATACACACACTATCACTGAGGAAGGGCTTCTCTTATACTCTACCTAGGGCTTCGAAGGGCAACCGGAACCCATACTCAGAGTATAGGGGAAGCCCTTCCTTACCCCTATTTGGTAAAACGTCATCTTATCGGAAGTATATACACAACCAATCCTTACTTCTTCACTTTTGGTTTATCACCCAAGAATGGAAGACTACTTTTGGGAGTGGAGTCTGGTGGAGTGTGGAGAACGCGGGTTACGAATTCTCTTCGAAAGACTATTACTATTTCTTTATCAGGGTCATGCTCCGGGCTATAGCGGGTCAAGGGCTTACGGTAGAAGAAAAATTCTTGTCCGCTTCCGTCTTGTGTTCTTTCATCTGGTTCGCCTATGGAAGTTATGACGCCTAATTTTGATTTGCCCATCATTTTATCTTTGAAATTATCTCGAATTTCAAGGCCTGCCATTTGCTCTTCAGTGAGTTTTACTTTCTTGGCTTCGTTCTCTTTTTCTCTGTCTTCGCTTTTTTTCACCAGAGCTTCGCATTTTTCTTTTTCTTTGATTGTCTCCATGCAATCTTTTAAAAAAGTTTCGTCCACCTGGACTTTCTTTTGCCCTGTAGAACAAAATCCAATTTGTAACAAAGAAATTCCAACGAGTAGTAGAATTAAAAAATTAGCTTTCATAGAAAAAACCCCCTCATCCTCCACTAGAAGGATTGAATCTAAACAAACTATAGAGAAACCCTCGTATGTCATCCCCGAAAAATTTAATTTTGAAAGAGTTTGACAATGCAATGAATTCTTAAACTTTGTTCAAAGGTCAGTCTTCCATGAAAATCAAACTTCTTAAAAGCGTTTTTTCTTTTAACTTTTTGATTACTGCTTTTTTAACGATCAGTCTGATCCCTCTTAACCTAACTACACCGGAAGACTATTTCTCCCAAGACACTACCGAATACCAAGATGTGATTTCTGATTACAGTCTTTATTCTACTATGCGTGCTCATAGCAGAGCGGGTGATGTAAATGATCAATACTTCTCAAAGAATTTCGCTCTTGAATGCTTTCAGCAATTCAAATTTGATTCTATAGTTTTATTTTCTGTAAAATTTGTAACTTCAAAACTTTTATCTTATCGCCTAATCAGTCTCCCACCCCCTACTTGCTAGGGATTTTGTAGAAAGAGATTTGATTGGGGATGATTCCCTGCAAATGCGTTTCTCTATGCCTCAGTGACTCTGTGGCTAATTCTTCTTAATCCCATATCATTTCATTTCCATGCAATTCATTTGCAACAAGCGCTAAAGGAGATATATGTATTCATGTGGATATTAAATACAATTCAAAATAAGAAACACTTCCTATTTCTTTGCCTATTCATTCATGCAATGGCAACTACACTAGTCGGGCAAGAGGCTACTAAATATTATTCTCTTACTTTGAAAGAAGCAGAAGAAACTTTTTTAAAGAATAACCTTCGTTTGCTAGCTGCTAAATTCGAAATCGACGTAAAGAAAGCCGGAATTATCCAAGCAAAACTTTACGCCAATCCAAATATCTCTTTTGATCAAGGTATATTCAACGATCGAACAGAGCGCTATTTTGATACAACTAGAAACGGACAAACAGCTATTCAAATCCAACAATTGTTTTTACTCGGTGGAAAAATTGAAAAGAGAACAAAGGTTGCCGAACTAAACAAAGCTATTAGCGAGCAACAATTCTACGATTTACTCCGTGGATTAAAATTTGAACTCAGAAGTAGTTTCTTTGCAATTCATTTCCTGCGTCAGTCGATTCAGTTTTACGATGGTAGTATTGCCGCTCTTAGAAAAACAGTAACCTCTCTCGAAAAAGCCTACGAAAAAAGAGCAGTCTTACAAGCGGAAATGCTTCGTCTAAAAGCTCTTTTGTTTTTTCTAGAGAATGAAAGAACCGAAGCAGTCGTTCAAATCAGACAAAGAGAAGCCTCACTGCGGATACTCTTAAATAACCCATCGATGGCTGATGCGAGCTTTGTTCCTAAGATTGATGCAAAAGTTTTAGACGATGTGAAACTAAATGATTTAAAATTAAACAAAGTCCTAGACGATGCATTTGAAAATAGACCTGATTTAAAAATTGCCATCCAAGCTCTTAAATTGGAAGAAGCAAACCTTGCTCTCCAACAAGCAAATGCAATTCCTGATCTTTCCTTCGGTCCTTATTACAATAGAAATGGAACGGCGTATCCAAACTATTGGGGGATAACAGCGCAACTCTCTGTTCCTATCTTTGATAGAAATCAGGGTAATATTGAAGCTGCGGAGAAAAACATTCTAACAAGAAGATCCGAATTGCAAAATCAAAAATTGCAAGCCGAGAATGAAGTGAATATTGTATTTAACCGCGTCCTCGAAAAAGATAGACTCTATCAAAGTTTTAAAAACAAATTCACTGAGGATTATACGAATTTGGCGCAGTTAATGATTTCGAATTACGAAAAACGTTATCTTACCATTATAGAGTTTGCCGACTTTTTTGAGACTTATCGAAGCAGTATTCAACAAATGCTCAAACTTCAAATCGACCGAGTAGAATCTATCGAAAATCTAAATTACTCCGTTGGTAAAAATATTTTAAACATTCAACCACTTGAATAAAGGAAAACTAAAATGAATAATATTATTAATACGAAAACTCTAATCCTGTCACTGGCAATTTCGTCCTTTGGATTCTGCAAAAAAGCCCACGTAGAGCCGCCCAAGAATTATCGCCCTGTAATAACAGAGGAAGGAGTCAGAATTAAGTTTGATCCAGATAGTCCGGGACTGATTCAAATCAAGGTATCCAAATTTGGAGAAGGCGAAGGCTTTATATCCATAGCCGCGCCATCACGGGTAATAGCAAGTATCTCCACTTCGGTATCGGGGGGAAGAATCGTTCTATTTGAATCTCCCGACATCAATGGAATCTATGCATCTTACCAAGTGAGCAAAACCTCTCTTATCCGCTCAACTAAGAATTTGAATCGTGTGCAGGACATGTTTAAAAATCAAGTAGCAACCCAAAAAGATATTATAGAAGCAGAGGCAGCAGTCAACAGTGCTCAGGCAGAAACTTCTGAGTTTGAAGGAAAGCTTCGCGCACTTGGTTTTAATCCGAGCGAATTACAGTTCGTAAACTCGAACCTAGTCTGGCTTATTTGCGATATTCCTGAAACCAATATGAGCGTTGTTAAAAAAGGAAAAGATGTTAAAGTTCACTTTGCGTCTTTTCCTGAACTTACTCTCAAAGGAAAAGCAGATGCAATCGGGGATAACGTAGATCCACTCACAAGAACTGTAAAGGTGAGAGTCTCTATTCCTAATAAAGAAGGCAAATTTAAGCCCGGCATGTTCGCCAAAGTAGAGTTTGGTGATGAAGTGAAGGATATAGCCGTTATCCCCTTCACCTCAGTCATTACAGTTGAAGGTCATGCTTATGTATTTGTTCAAACCACTCCCGGAGAATTTGTGCGTCGTCCTGTTGTTCTCGGCAACTCTGGCTCAGACAATGTCAGTATCGTGCAAGGACTCATTCCCGGCGAAGAAGTAGTAACCGGCGGCGCGATGCTTCTAAAAGGACTCAGCTTCGGGTATTAATATGAATAAAAACTTATTAAAGATTACCACGGATAAATCCCCCCTACCCCCCTTTCCGAAAGGGGGGCAAGGGGGGATTGGTTTAATATTATTTTTCTTAACGATATCTATCTTCTCGCAAGCTACTGATACCACCAAGGAAGAGAAGAAAGAGAAATCGAATATTGAAATCATGCAAGAGAATGAAGCGAAGATTGAAAAAGATAGAGCCGCTAGAGAAAAAGAGCCATTAACCGGCTACGATGCAGAGACTAACAGTAAAAAATCCATAAAAGACAACAACGACAAGTATAGTAATTTTTGGGTATTGGGTGGCACTGTTGGTTCTCCTGCAAGTGGGAACGTCACTGTAGGCTATTACTTTACAAATTTTGTTTTGCGTGCTTCAGGAATGCGTTATTCGTCACACTGGAATGGAATTCAAGGAGATATTGGTTATTCTTTTTGGAAGACTTCTGTTGTTGCACATAGCTTTTCTCTCGTATTCGGGCAATACAATGTTCGCCCCTTTAACCCTCCAGTCAATGGAGGAGATGCAGGTCAAAATAAGTATGATCGAGATGGAATTCCGGGTTACAACCATTATCCACAAACATTCACAGATACCTTAATTCGTGCGTATATTGCAAACCAGGATCCAACTCTTGCAGCACTTTTAGAATACCAATACAGACCAAGGCAATATGCAAATTTTCATCAGCAATATGTTGGGCTTACTTATGATTTGCTCCTCGGTGGTTTTTTTATACAACTTGGTGCGGGATATGGACAGGGTAGTTACCGCAATCCGCAATTGATTTTTCAAATTGGATATTTATTTGATTTTGGAAGGAAGGAATACTAAATTATGATAATCAGACTAATTGGTATCGCAATTCAACATCGCATTCCTACTATACTCCTCGGAGTAATGACAGTAATCATGGGAATTTGGGCATGGACGGATCTTCGTAAAGAAGCGTATTCCGATATTGCGGACACACAAGTGAGATTAGTAGCGAAGTTTCCCGGACGTGCTGCGGGTGAAGTAGAAGAGCGCGTAACGCTTCCTATAGAGCGTATTTTAAATGCAATCCCTAGAGTAATTGTTCGACGTTCTCGCACGATCAATGGACTTGTAGTATTTCAATTCGTATTTGAAGACGGAACCGATGATTACTTTGCAAGAACAAGGCTACTCGAAAAAGTAAAAGAAGCAGATCTTCCGCCTGACGTAGTTCCACAACTAGCTCCAATGAGTTCTCCGGTAGGGGAAATTTACCGTTATGTGCTAGAGTCAACAGAGAATCATACTCCAATGGAACTTAGAACGATTCAAGATTGGATTGTAATGCCTAAGCTTTTACAGATTCCGGGTATTGCGGATGTCGTTACATTTGGTGGACTTTTAAAACAATACCATGTCGTAACCAATCCAGATAAGCTAATTCGTTATAAGTTAGAAGTCGCCGATGTAATTAAATCCATTGAGGATAATAACCTGAACACTGGTGGGAATATTCTTAGACAAGGGGGACAAGGTTTTGCGATTCGTTCCCTCGGTGCGATTCGAGAAATCAAAGACATAGAAAGCATTGTAGTCAAAGAAATAAACGGTGTTCCTGTGTTCGTGCGAGATATTGCATCTGTAGAAGTATTCCCTTCCCTTCCAAGCGGTGTATTGGGTTATGTATTTCAAAACCAAGACGATGGGTCGCCTCGCATTGAAGTAGAGTCCAGTGTTCAGGGGCTAATAGCAATGAGACGCTGGGGTGATTCAAATGAAATGGGAGTAAAGATTCGCGACAAAGTGAAAGAGATTAACGAGAATTATCTGCCTAAGGGAGTTCGAATTCGAAATACCTACGATAGAAGTGATTTGGTTAAGTATACAATTAGCACCATTACTAAAACTTTGATCGAAGGGGTAAGTATTGTTACCCTCGTCTTGATTTTCTTTATTGGTAGTATTAGAGCCTCTCTTGTTGTGGTAACTACCATTCCTGTGTCTATGCTATTTGCATTCATCATGATGGACATAACTGGAATTCCCGCCAGCTTGCTTTCACTCGGTGCGATTGACTTTGGGATTATTGTAGATGGTGCGGTGGTGATGGTGGAAAATATCATGCGGCGCTATCGAGATGCAGAGAAAGAAGAAAAGGTAATTGGTATAAATGTATTTACCACAAGTGCCGCTGCCGAAGTTGGCTCAGAGATTTTCTTTTCTATTATGATTATCGTATTGGCTTATTTACCAATCTTTTCTTTTGAGCGAATTGAAGGACGTTTATTTAAACCAATGGCGTTTACTATCGCTTATGCGATCTTGGGCTCTATGATTTTCTCCCTCACTGTAATTCCTGTTATGATGACTATGATGTATAAAAAATACTTTGAGTCAGCAAACCCGGGACCAATTGAGTGGCATAACCCTATTTACAACTGGTTAGAAAAGAAGTATTCAGTTTTGATCGTAGAGTTGATTAGACGCTCCAAGCAAACTGTTGCTGCTGCATCAGTAATCGTAGTCTTAGTTATGGCTCTCGGAGTTTGGAAGATAGGAAGTGAATTCTTGCCAGAATTAGATGAAGGTGGATTCAATATTCGCGCTTATTTCCCTGTCGGCATCCATTTGCAAGAAGCAAGAAAAGTAATTCCTAGAATGAGAGAAGTGATTTCTAAGAATGAACAGGTTAATGTTATTTTGACGCAAATGGGTAGAAATGATGATGGAACAGATCCACTTCCTTCCAATCGTCTAGAGATATTAATTGGATTAAAGGATTATTCTTCGTGGAATGAAAAGATTAGTAAGCAGGAACTCTTAATTCGAATGAAGAATGATTTGGAAATTAATTGCCCTGGAGTGCGATTTAGTTTCTCGCAACCAATTATGGATAACCTCTCAGAGGCTATTACAGGAACGATTGCCGATTTAGCGATCTTCGTTTCTGGCGCTGATTTAGACGTCATGCGAAAGACCGCAGTTGAGATTCTCGATATTGTAAAAGAAATGCAGGGTGCCAGTGAGTATGGTATTGAGCAAGAAGGAAATTCTACTCAGTTGTCAGTGAAGATAAACAGAGAAGTTGCCGCGCGTTATGGAATTAATGTAAGCAAAATCCAGCAAGTCATTGAAGCAGCCATTGGCGCACAACGCATCAGCACATTATACGAAGGACCCTGGCGCTTTGGAATTGTAGTTCGTTATTCCTCCGAGTATAGGTCTACTGTAAAAGCTGTCGAAAACGTTCCCATCATTTCTCCCTCAGGAGAGAGGATTCCACTTTCTCAATTAGCAGAAGTAAAATTAATTGATGGACCAACCATGATTTTCCGCCAAGAAGGTCGTAGAAACGTTTCTGTGAGAACTAACGTTCGTGGACGTGACCAGGGTGGATTTGTAATTGAACTACAAAAGAAAGTAAAAGAACAAATTAAAGTTCCAGATGGATATAAAATTTCATACGGTGGACAATACGAAAACTTAAATCGTGTAGGTGCAAAGCTCGCAAAAGTAATCCCAGTTACGGTTGCTATTATTTTCGGAGTTCTATTTATCATGTATAGAAATTTGCGATATGTGTCAGTTGCTCTTGCTTGTATTCCTCTTTCCGTAATCGGGGGAGTGATTGCAATGCTTTTACGTGGTTATTATTTCAACGTATCAGCCGGTGTGGGTTTTATTTCTCTCTTTGGAATTGCGACTATGGCGGGAGTATTATTTGTATCGCGGACAAATCATATTATGCGCGATAACTCTAACATCACAATCGAAGAGGCAGTTGGAAGAGCAGCAGTGATTCAGCTAAGACCAATGCTAATGACAATGCTACTTGCGTTACTCGGACTGATTCCTGCTACTTTAGCATCGGGTGTAGGGTCTGACGTTCAAAGACCACTCGCAACTGTAATCGTCGGTGGATTGACATCAGCTATGATTTTAATTTTAACCGTTCTCCCGTCCTTGTATTTAATCTTAGTAAAAAAGGACGAAGCGGATATTGTCGATTTAACGTAAGGGTCATAGACTAAGCGATTTTTTTTGACTTGTCAGATTTTAAAGGAAGAATTAAAATGCAACAGGATTTGATATGAGTATATTTAGAGTAAACCTATACAATACGTTTGAAAATATTATTAAACGCAAAGCATTCTCTGCACCGAGTTCAACTCATAGCGTTTATGGTGAACTCAGTGAACTATCTAAATGGGAAAATATTGAAAGAATAAAGAAAGGAAATTTGATTCTACTTTGCCGCGGAATTCGATTTGTATGGGCTGTAGCCTATGCAAGCGATGATTGTAGGATAGTAGACATTGATTCCTTTCGACCTGCTATGCGGTTCGAAGAAAATGGGTTTCGATATGTTTCGCTCGATATTTACAAAGAATACACAAGTCCACTCGATGGTAAGAAATTCTTTAACAACCTAGTTTACGAAAACCCATTTGAAGACCCCCATTTCTGTGTTGAGATCAAGCCTGCTCCCGAATTAGAGACTGATTTCAAGAAGGCTATCAACAAATTATTAGAAGACTAAACTATATTCGATTGAAAAATTGAGATAGAAGAAAATTCTGGAATTGATAACCAACCAGATGACAGCAGAAGCTACAGATAAACAAGAGATTAAATTACTCGCAAATGTATTTGCTTCGCCGAAGGATGCATTCGAGGACTATATAAAGAGTCAGAGTTTCTCTCGCGGAAATCTACTTCGAATTCATATATCGTTATTTTTATTTGCACCTATATTTAAAATACTGCACAATCTTTTTTTTACGTTTGTGGGCTCTGTTTACTTTGGGTTCGAAGCTCCTCCCAAATTAACAGAAGGATTAACAACGTCTACTGCCATTTATCCTCTAGTGCTATTCTTAGTTTATCATTTCGATATATTGCTTCTGAGATTGAGAGGTGGCGAGGCTTCGGCGAATGCAATCGAAGAAAGAGATTTACTGCTAATAGCATTTATACCTTTCAGTGCCTCTTGTCTATTTTGGATTTTTCCTAAACCGTTTAATTTCTTTCTGATTTTAGCTTCTCTTGGATATAGCATCCATCTCAGTCATCTAGCACTTCGCGCATTATGTGGATTTACCACAAAACAATTTATAGTCTTTGTTTCCTATGCTTTGATTTTTTGCATGACGTTATCCGCTTTAGGTCTTACAATTTTTAATTTGGTAAGGAGATAGTATGAACATCTACATGATTGGAATTGGCGGAATCGCCATGGGAAATCTAGCCTTTATGTTAAAACAAGCGGGGCATAACGTAAGTGGCTCCGATCACAAACTGTATCCTCCTATGTCAGACAAATTAAAAGAATGGGGACTTCACACTTACGAAGGCTTTGATGGGGCTAATCTTGGTAACCCCGATTTGGTAATTATTGGAAATGCAATCTCTCGCGGAAATCCAGAAGTAGAAGAAGTTCTCAATCGTGGACTAGATTATATGAGTATGCCGCAAGCAATCGGAAATTTCTTTTTGAAGCACAAAAAAGTAATCGTAATTGCAGGAACTCACGGAAAGACTACAACTACTTTCCTAACACATCATATTCTAAAAGAAGCAGGATGGAAGCCCGGACTATTTGCAGGTGGAATTCGAAAAGATGGAAGTCCTGGATTTGAACTAGGCGAAGGGGAATACTTTGTGATCGAAGGCGACGAATACGATTCTGCTTTCTTTGATAAGTCTTCTAAGTTTTTACATTACCGTCCTCTTTTTCTTGCATTGACTTCTCTTGACTTTGATCATGCAGATATTTTTGAAAACCTAGATGCGATCAAAGTAATGTTTAAGCGGCTACTGAGCCTAGTCCCATCGAAAGGAAAAGTATTTTACTGGGCAGGCTCTAAGAACCTACGAGAGTTATGTGAGAACTTTAAACATGCTCCTGTTGCTCCATATGAAATCGGCGAAGAATATTCAATGCTTCGGCTTAGCTCTGAAAGCGGTATACGAAAAGCATATTCAGTAGAGACAGGCAAAGAATTAAACAGTCCTTTGATTGGGATGCATAACTTTAGAAATACAGAAGTAGCAGTAAATGTATGTAAGGCGGCGGGACTTTCCGAAGAAGCCATATTCAAAGGAATCGAAAGCTTCCCCGGCGTAAAGAGAAGACAGGATATTCTTTTTCAATCGGTGAATGCAGTTGTGATGGAAGACTTTGCTCATCACCCTGTTGCGATTGAAGAAACAGTTAAAGCGGTTAAGAAGGCTTATCCGGAATACAAAATCATCAGCCTATTTGAACCAAGAAGTGCAACATCCCATCGTAATGTATTTCAAAAAGAATTTGCAGAGAGCTTTCGTAAATCCGATCTCGCAATCATAACAGAAGTATTTAATCTAGATAAGGTAGACAAAAAGAATCGACTCGATGTAAAGAAATTAGTCAAAGAGATTCCTAAACGGTCAAAGATCGAAAGGGCAGTCTATGCAAAGGATACTCAGGATTTGCTCCTAAAACTTTCCGAAGAGTTAAAAGCATTTTCGAAAGAAAAAATAGTAGTGCTCGCCATGTCCAACGGCGCCTTCGGTGGGATTTATCCAGAATTAATCGAAATGGTGAAGAATAGATTGCCACAGAGCCACGGAGACACAGAGGTTGGTTAAGAGGGTTTTGGGTTCACCCAATTCGATGAACCTTACGAGATTCATTGGTTATTACAATTTTTAAATTGAGAGTTGCGAAATTATTTTGAAGCAAATAAAAAAGAAAACTCCGTGCCTCTGTGCCTCTGTGGCAAAACGCCTGAGTAATAAGGAAGAGTTATGAATTTATTGAACGAACTAAACGCGATACTAAGGGAAGCAAAAGAGGTATTACCCTCTTCTAAGTCCGAAGCTGATTTAGATACAAATAAGAATTTATTTGTAGGAAAAAAAGGAAAGCTGACAGGAGTGATGAAAGGTCTTGGAGCACTCAGTCCAGAAGAAAAAAAGACAATAGGTGCTCGCGCCAATGAAGTATCAAAAGAAATTGAAGAAATCGTTACTTCCTTAAAGCAAAAAATTAAATTAGATTTCTATGACAATGAGCTAAAAAACGAACATTTTGATTTACTTCGTCCTTTGCATGACAAAGAAGCCGGTAGTCTACACCCTCTTAGCCGCATTCAGTATGAAGTGGAAGATATTTTTACTTCTATGGGCTTTCAAATTATGGATGGTCCTGAAGTTGAGACAGACTACAATAACTTCGAAGCTCTAAATTTTACAGCAGACCATCCTGCTCGTGATATGCAAGATACATTTTATACTAAGGATGGAAACCTTCTTCGCACTCATACTTCGGCGATTCAAGTGCGCGCACTACGCATTCTAAAGCCTCCATTTCGTATCATCGCACCCGGTCGCGTGTTTCGTTATGAAGAAGTAGATGCTTCACACGAAAATACATTTTACCAAATTGAAGGAATGGTAATCGACAAGGATGTGTCAACGGCTAATCTCATTTATACAATGAATGTTTTGTTGACAGAAATATTTAAACGAGAAGTCAAGGTTCGTCTTCGCCCCGGCTACTTCCCATTTGTCGAGCCTGGATTTGAATTAGATATATCTTGTATGGTTTGCGGTGGCTCTGGTTGCTCTGTGTGCAAACATTCCGGTTGGGTCGAGCTTTTGCCATGTGGTCTTGTTCATCCAAACGTAATTCAATTTGCCGGTCTTGATCCTAAAGTCTGGAAAGGCTTTGCCTTTGGTCTAGGACTTGACAGACTTGTAATGATGCGTTATGCGATCAACGATATACGATATATTCATTCAGGGAATTTAAGATTCTTGAAACAGTTTGTGTGAGAGGATTACAACTCCTCTCTTTCTTTTTGAAGGCGCTCGTATAAATCTGTTAGATTTAATTTTCTAATCCATTCATCTATGTAAGGAAAGTCTAATATTTCATATTGAACTTCGAAGACATTAAGTGCATCTTTGAATTGTTTTTCGCTTCCATTGCTTAATTTGCACCACCTGAGTTTGGAAATAATAGTATCTTCAACAGATGTGATCCAGACTTTCAATCCATTTATATCCTCAGGAATTTTTCTACTAAATCTCACTGATTCATATTCATTGTCAGGCAAAGGATAGAAATCAATTTTATCACCGGTTTCGGTATTCAAAAGTTTAAACATTTTTTTAGACTTGATTCCGTCTAAAACCATATCTTTATCAATGTAGTAAGTTGGAGATGGAAAGGCGAGCAATAGTGAATCAATCTTTTCTTTGTCTAACTGAATCATCATGTCAATGTCATGTGTAGATCTGGGTTCTCCTTGAAAGCTTGATACTATTGATCCTGTAAGCATATACGAAGTATCTGCTTGATTCAAAAACGTAATGACTTCTTTTAGTAGTTTGAATTGTGACATTTTTCCAATCTTTTCAAGAATAATACATGAAGTTCTTGTTCTGATTTATTTGGGAATCTTTTCTTGAGTCCTTGCTTGAATAAGGAGCGGGTAAGTTCATTTAGCTCCATTACTTTATTAAATTTTTCCGATGATGACATTTTACGAAGAGTTTGCAAGCATATTTTATGCTCTTTTTTAGATTCTCTTGGGATAGAATCATAAAGGGGACTATCTTCTTGCATGTTCATAATGACACTTTATCTCTTTACTTCTTTTTCGTAAATTGTAATCCAATCTTTGACTGTCATTTTTTTAACTAGCTCTTCAATGAGCTTGTAAGGTATCTGATCTACCTTCTTGAAACGAATACAGCTTTTACCCATGTCGAGTTTTGCTTTGGTGTGTTTGGGATACTCGGTATTAAACCATTGAAGCAACTTTTTGTCTGCATACATTCCCATATGATATAAGGCAATGAAGTTCTTTTGAGAGGCAAGGCTTATAAATGGCAGAGGTAGTTCCGGATTACAATGATAACCCGCAGGATATAATTTATGTGGAACAACGTAGCCTAACATTCCGTAGCTCATTTCTTCCTGGAATCCCTTTGGAACATTCTTTAAAATAATTTTTCGTATTTGGGTAATTGCTTCTTTTCTATCATCAGGGAGCGAATTTACATATTGATCGGGAGAAATTTCTTTTGTTTGTATAGCAGGTTCTTTTTTATCGACATTTTTACTTTTCATAGATTCTAGCCTTTACTTTATAATGATTCGGATTTGATTTTTTTATTGGCTTTGTTTTTTCGCAATTGTTTTCGTATTTGAAAATCTTTTTCTTCACTGGATACTTTTTCTTTGTCCATCCAATTCCACCATTTTAGTTTTTCTGACTCTTGCTTAGTTTTTGGGGTTTCAGCAAAATATACAGCACATCGAAATGTATAAAGCATACAGATATCTTGGACGGAGCCTTTATTTTCATTGTGACGGATATACATTTCCTCTGGATTTTGGCCTTTTAAATCAGAGATCGATTGAAAGCCGAGACTCAAAAGATCATGGGCAACAACTTTTCCAACTCCGGGAATTTTACATAGTTCTTTTATTGATTCTTCATTGCTTTTCAATGTTTACCTTCCTTTGGTTCTTTGCTAGTGTTTTGATATAATAGAATGCCAATACTCTCAATGCTAGTTCAAAACAGGATTACCACTGTATATGAGAATTGTCACATCAAGACATCTTAAAAATAATTGCAAATAAAACAAGTTTTCCTTTTACTGATAGATGAAAGGTTTTTTGAGGAAAGGTTTAACATGGCTAGAAATTCAATACTAGATTATATAAAAGAGAAAATAAATTCTGACAATGCACTAAATGCATCAAATGTGCCCCGCGTGATTACCATATCCCGTGAATACGGATGCCCCGGTATTCCGATTGCAAATGCGGTTTCAAATGCGTTAACCGCTACAAATAAGACAGAATGGTCTGTAATTGATAAACAGATTATCAATCAAGCTGCTGAAGAGTTTGATATTCCGGCTAGACTCATAGATCAAATTGCAAAATCAAATCCTAAAGGAATATTTGAAGAATTATTCTTGGCGTTTTCAGACATTCATTTACCAAGTGATATTAAAATTAAAAAAACAATCGCTCGTATAATTAGAACAGTTGCCCTGCATGGAAACGTTGTTATCCTCGGACGCGGTGGTGCAGTCATAGCACGTGATTTAGAAAAATCTTTACATGTTCATTTGCATGCTTCTGTCAAATGGAGAGTCCCAAGGGTGAAGAACTTAGAAAAAATAACATCGGATGCCGAAGCAGTAGGAAGAATTAATCTTGTGGATAATGAGCGTATATTCCTAAAAAATTACTTTGCGGGAGAAAATCTTGGAGCCAATGTTTTTGATGTTGGTTTTAATTGTGAGTATTTGACAGAAGATCAAATTGTTCAATCTATTTTAAAACTTGCACAACTAAAAGGTATTTAACATTAATCGGTAAATGTTTAGATTCACAAACACTCGATGCAACAAATAAAAAAATATTTAGGTTTCTTTTTCCTTTTGTTTACTTGCGTTTGTGAGACTAGGCTTACTAAAACAAATTCGTATATACTTGATTTGCCTGTAACTTCCTTTCGGGAATTAATTTTGGAGGAAGAGATTATTAACAAAATTACAGGCACTCCACGGACTAATCCCATTAGTTCACTCCTGCTTCATCATACAGATTCCAAATCAAAAGAAGAATATTTGCGAGACTCAATTGCTTCTGGATACGCGGTGCATTTTATCGTTGGGAAAGATGCAAGATACTACGGTTGGAGTAGCAGTCTAAATTTAGCAGTAAAAGCTGTTCCTAAGATGGACGATTTTAGTTTACATATTTCAATCGAAGGTAAAGAAGAATCCATTTTACAAAATAAAAAACAACTTGAGGCTACAGGCAAACTTTTAAAAAAGCTCTCTACTGATCTAGACATTCCTTTTTCAAATCAGAATATCAATTCGAATTCTGGCGTATTCACTCATATCCAGGCAAAAAAGAAACATGGAAATTTTGTTGATCTAAATGAATGCGGAAGTGAGAAAATACTAAAAGAAATATTTCTTAGTTTTGATGGAAAGTATTTTTCAGAAGAAAACTGGGAAGGTAGATTTGAGCGAGATTGGATTCTAAGAAGAGAAAAGAAGAACAAAGAAATTCCTGAGCCAGATTTTGACCGAGGCAGAGGAATCACAACACAAACTAAGATTGAATTAAAAGAACTCGAGAGAGACGAACAAGGATTTACCCCGGAAAATTTTAGATTAAAATATGTATTCAAACAAAAAATTAAACCGGAATGCATTGTTTTACACTTCACTGCAATTTCAAGTTTCTTGGTTTCACAGGAGACTTTAGAAAGAAGAAAACTAGCTGCTTCTATTATGGTTGACAAAGATGCTAAAGCTTATCAGTTGCTGGACTCACTAGATGATATGGCGCAAGCAGCTACAGGCACAAATCAAAATTGTATCCAGATAGAAATTGTGGGAAAGAATATGGACGAGTTACTTTCCAATGATAGGCAAACACAAAAGGTTTCAAGGCTTGTTTTAGAACTTGCGGATAAGTATAATGTTCCGCTAAACAACCAAAAGATTGAAGAACTCAAAGGAATCTATTCTCATACACAAGCAAAAAAGAAATACGGCGGTTCTATTGCTCTTTACGGAAAAGATTTCGATCCGGGTGAACCTTATATGAAAAAGATTATAGAATCTATCGGCGGTAAGTATTATTCTGAAAAAGAATGGTTTAATCGTTTCAGTGATGATTGGATTATGCTAGACGCTGAATTTCAACCTTAGAGGAATACAATGATTAACCACAATAGTTCAGAAAAGAAAACAATTCTTCTTGTAGATGATGAAATCATCTTTGCAAATGCAACCTCTAGAAAATTACAATTGCTTGGGTATGATACAATCTTAGTCAACTCAGGCAAAGAGGCAATTGAGGTTATTAGAGAAAGAAATAATATCCACCTTATCCTTATGGAGCTTGATCTAGTATCCGGAATAAATGGAATTGAGGTCGCAAAACAAATTCTTTTGATTAGAAATATTCCAATTGTTTTTCATACATCTCACTTAGATAAAGAGAATATTGAAAAGATAAAGAGCGTTAGTCGCTATGGATTCGTAGTAAAGAACTCTGATGACTATGTTTTACAGTCTTCCCTCGAAATAGCATTTGAATTATTTTATGCAAATCAAGAGTTGCTGGAATGGAAGATTCAAAATGATTCTCTAAGACAATCCCAACATCAAATTAGTAGTTTACTTGATAGCATTTCTGATAGTGTTGTTTCCTTCGACAAGGATTGGCGTTATACATATGCAAACGAATCAGCTATGAACAATTTTCAAATGTCTATAGATCAGTTAATGGGAAAGATTTTTTGGGAAGTCTTTCCTGAAGTGATTGGAACAGTATTTTTGGAAAAACCAAAAGAATCTGTTCAAAAAAAGACCCCGATAGAATTTGAAGGTTATTATGAAAAGTATAACGTTTGGGTAGCTATACATTGTTATCCGTTCAAGGATGGATTAACAATGATCTATCAGAATGTTACTTCAAAAAAGGATAATGAAAAGAGGGCGAGAGATGCATTCAATTTTCTGAATTCAATTATTGAAAATATTCCTAATATGATATTCATGAAACATGCAAAAAATCTACGATTTGCATTATTCAATCGCGCCGGCGAAAAATTATTAGGCTTTGATCGAAAAGATTTACTTGGAAAGAATGATTATGATTTTTTTCCGAAAGAGCAAGCCGATTTTTTTACTCAGAAAGATAGAGATGTTTTGATGCAGAAAGAATTATTCGACATTCCCGAAGAAACTATAAACACACCGAAAGGTTCTCGAATTCTCCACACGAGAAAATTGACACTATTTGATGAGAAAGGAGAACCAGAATATCTGCTTGGAATTTCGGAAGATATTACAGATAAGAAGGAAGCTGAAAAAAAGATTCGTGAAAATATAGAACGATATGACCGACTAACAATGACTGTCCCCGGTGTGCTTTATGATTATATTATGAACAAAGATGGTTCTAGCCAAATGATTTTCATGAGTTCAAAATGCTTAGAAGTCTTTGAAGTTCCTGCAGAAGAAGTCATGAAAGATATGGGTGTGATTTGGAAAATGATTCATCCTGATGATCTAGAAAGATTTCTCAGAGAAAATGAAGAGACAGTCCGATCAGGAAATCACTTTAACACTGAAATCAGAATCCTTCCCGCTTCAGGAAAAGAAAAATGGCTTCAAATTACTTCCAGACCAAATCCAACAAATAACCCTGATGAACCAGTCGTATGGAGTGGCTTTGTTATCGATATTACTTATCGCAAAGTGGCTGAAGAAAAAATAAAAACCTTACTGCACGAAAAGGAATTACTTTTAAGGGAAGTTCATCATCGTATCAAGAATAACATGCTAACGATCACTAGTCTTCTCTTTTTACAGACAGAGAGCCTCAAAGATCCAGCGGCTATATCAGCGTTAAACGACGCTATTAGTAGAATTCAAAGTATGGTTTTATTATATGATAAATTATATAGATCTTCCGATTTCAACGAGCTCTCGGTTTTGGATTATCTTTCCCCGCTTGTAGATGAAATCATAAACAACTTTCCCAATTATCATATCGTTACAATTGAGAAAGTAATAGAAAATTTTCTATTACCCACATCAATGCTCTTTCCAATTGGCATAATGATTAATGAATTATTAACCAACGCAATGAAGTATGCTTTCGTTGGTAGGAATAAGGGATTATTAACAGTATCCGCTGCAAAGGTAGAAAACCGAATTTCTTTTTCTATAAAAGACGATGGAGTCGGTATTACGGATACAGAAGAAACATCAAACG
>Ga0209174_10000819_pt1 | contig 22613 bp, 10 predicted proteins | sample JI91814BDNA_FD_187505 | JGI IMG/M metagenome (GOLD analysis project Ga0209174, IMG submission 187505) | Wastewater effluent complex algal communities from Wisconsin, to seasonally profile nutrient transformation and Carbon sequestration -... | ecosystem: Engineered > WWTP > Effluent > Algae...
CAATTCGAGCGCCACAATTTGGATATGGATGACAATCTTTTTAAGGCAGATATAAATTATTTGAAAGGAGAATTAGGCTTGGATTAAGATATGAAAATGGCGGTTGCACTTATTGGTTGAATGTGCGTTAAACGGCTAAAATTTTGCTTCCGATAATCGTAGTTATCGGAGGTGTTTTCGAGCTAGCTCGAAAACCACGGCCTTACCCTACTTGTACCGTCTGGACTGCACCCAGATCTAGCTAATTGCTGCAAACTATTAACAATGCCAGTTCTACCAGCGATAGTAATGAATTGAGAAAGTCCTCTTGTTGCTTCTGTCATACCCTGCCTGAATAACATCTGACGTGGAATTTGTCTTGCTGCATTTTCTATATTTTTAGCTGTATTCGCAAAACTTTCTGACAAGGAAGATATACTAGGAAGCAATGTGTGTCCGTTGCTAACAACAGCTGGGCCTTTGGTTTGGGTTACATTCTTGTTAGTCTTCTTTTTACGACGAAGGCTAGGGAAAAAATTATTTTCATCAGCAATTGCACCTTGAAAATTGCCACTCATGTCTCCCATATTGATATTTTGGCTATCTTCGATCAACTGCGATATACCCAGCGGACTCTGTGAAATAGATAAGTTAGTATTTGCCCCTACAAGTGTGTTTTCATTCAAATTATTTAATAAATCATCGTTATTATTGGTATTGGTTTTTCCTAAATTAATATTTGCTTGTGATTGGGTCTCTGGCTCAATGCAATAAGCCTTGTTTACAATGCCAGCTTCTTCAATTTTTATCCTCTTAGAACCAGATGTTATATTTGTATTTTCTAAAGCCACTCTAAATTCATTGGCATTTTCTTGATTCTCAGCTTGCCAGATAGCTGCTGTAGCTGCATTTTTTTGTAATTTAGTTTTGTTCTCCGGCAAATCTTGCTCTTGTAACAAACAACTATGATGCTTATGAGCGTTATTTATTGCGCTCTCAGCTAATACTTGAGCATTAGTGTCTGGCTCAATATAGTCGGATTCTTCAGGAATAAAAGCAGGACTTTGCAAAAACACAGCATTTGGATGGTCTGGATGTTCAATTATTGAATGGCCCGGGAAACTTTTTTTAGTTTCCTCTATAAACCACGAGCGTGTTCTTGGAGAAACTGGGGATAAAAAATCTGCCTCTAATTTCATTCCGTTTAGTCTTTCCAATCCTTCTATCCCGTCTAATTTAATGTAAAATATTGTGCCCGCACGCTCCAGATTGATTTTAATTCCTTCTAAAAAACAAGATATATCTTCACAATCAATTTCTTTTACCACTTTTGTAATATGATCATAATGCTGAAAAAGGCGCATCGCATGAGGCCGAAAAATTCTATAATCTAAATCTAGAGTTTCTTTGTTGGTAATTAGGGTGAACATCCACCGACATATATGTATAAACGTTTTAATTTGTTCTTCTTCTGTTTGTTTGCTGCGTAGAATGTCCTGTAATAACGGATGGATATTAATTAGGTGTCTTTCAGTATCAAAACGCATTAATGAATATTTACCAATGTTTTCTACAATTTCACCCCACAATAATGATGTTCCTGGAGTTTTTAGAATCACTAACTTTTCTGCATCTATAAGACTTATCAATAAATAATACTGTATATTGCTAGCCGCCAACCAACTGGCTTGTTTTAAAGTTTGCAATGCAGCAGGGCAATCTTCTTGTAAAGCCTTAAAGTTCATATCAAAAGTTACCCAAATAGGCTCATGTTTAGGGCTCATGCTGGTTTTAACCTTTAATACAGAAGATTGGCTACTTTTATAATCTAGCAAATAATCATCGATGGTCTTTTTCCTAACCTTCATATAAGCCCCTGCTTGAGCTAATGCCAATGGCAAACATCCTAAAGTATTAACCAAAATTTTTAGTTTACTTAAGTTTTTCTCGTTGGTTTTGTTGATACCAGTAATTTTAACAATTAGGTCAATTGATTCATCAATCGTCATAACATCTACATCAAGACTTTGGTTAATTGGCCAGGCACCCTCATTTCTTGAAGTAATCAAAATATGGTGCTTACCTTGCTCTGGTAACAAACCTTCTAAATCTTCTACTTTTTCCACATTATCAAAAACCAACAAACAATCTTTTTGCTTTTCTAGCCATTGTTTAACTCTTTGCGCTTGTTCTTCAATTGGCATTTCTTTAGGGTATTCAATATTTTCTACCCTTTTTATTAAATCGAGATATTGTTGATAAATTTGCTCACGGCTGCCAGCATTAAACCAAGCGCGAATAGTATAAGGGTGCGGCGGATGTTGAAAATAATGACTGGCCAACGTGGTCTTACCCATACCACCCATACCATGGGCAGTTAAGGTGAGGATTTGTTGGTCTTTGCCTTTAAAATGTGCATTAATTTTGGCTTGTAAAGCCTCTCTTGGTATAAAATGCGCGTTGGTCGTTGGACGCTGATACTGTCTACCTGCAGCATCCCAAAGGTTTTGTGGGTTAATACCGCGAGACTCCATCAACGCACCAACTATCTTGGTATTGGTGACAGCGCTATACTCTACCTCTTCTTGCACTTTTAAGGCTTGGTAATTTAAATCTTGCCTTAAATAATCTAAACGTTGCTTGTGATAGTTTAGTTCTACCTCTGCTGCAACCTCTGCGGCATTTGCCTGGTTAGTTAAACCGCCTTGGGCTTTGTAGGCAGTATTAAATGTTTTCCATTTATTTACATAGGCCTCTTTTAGCTTTAAATCCTGATGATTATTTAATTGGTTATGGTGCAGCCAATCAACCAGCTTCTCAATTAACTCAAGATAACTAACATCATGTCCATCTCTAGCATCCTCTACTGTTTTATACATCGAATATATTTCTGGATAGGAGCTTGGAATAGTACCACTAATTAACATCGGGTAAATTTTACTACCCATACCTAATTTCTTATCTTCATCGCTTTTGCTGGTAATTATACTTAGTTCTGTTTTTACTGCGTGAGAAATGTCACTATAGTGTTTTTGCAATAAGGATTCACTGCCAACTAAAATTATATGATTACCGTTTTTTTTATATTGACCCATAAACTGGAAAATACTCTCCCCCGGGTTAATGTTATGTACATCCATTACTATATCAATACCAGCAGCTTTCAGATGTTCATACAAAATGTATAGAAAAGGCTGTATCCAGTATTCTTTGTCATTGTTTTCAATGCTCGGCCAAGCGTAACTTATGTAGCAACGAGGAGATGGTTCACCTGGTCTTTTTAACAAGGCAGCAATGCCTCTAAGGTGTTGCATTAGAACATCTTGAACTGCAGGGCTTCTTGCCACATAGCTTTGTTGTGCGTACAGCATTTTAGTCTTACGCTCTAATTCATCTCTTACATGTGATGGCATTGCCAAACGATGCTTTAATTCTTTTTCAAATGAATCAAAAGATTCAGCAATTACCTTTCGTAGCGAACTAACTGCGGTGCCATCGTAATTTTCAATTATCTGATATAGTGATGTTGCAGCACCATTAATTTTATCAACAGTGGCCCGCATTTGAGGGTAAAAATCACTAAGCAGTTCTTCAGCTTGATATTGCCTAAGCAGCGCAACTTCTTTGTCAATCGTATCTAAAAATTCTGCCGTTTCTTTTTTATGTCCATTAGACAAAGAAACATACTTTATGATTTTTTCTAATCGCTTACGCTCGTATCGAATTTCAGGTAACGATACCGAAGATTTATTTGAACTCGATGCTGATATTTGTTTTGATAATTCTTCCCTTGAATCCACTTTAGCTCTACCTTAAGCTACACTTTGTTATTATCTTCGTTGATTCTAACAGAATTAGTTTATATGGCAACTGTGTAAAGTGTGTTTTAAATTGGGCCTTAACTCGCGTTAACCATCCGTTTTTTGTCATACACCCAACAACGCCTTAAAGGCGTGCTTTAGGTCAGTTTCTTCGCTCTGCCACTACTGCTTGAGGTCGGCCCTTTTACCTCTTGCGTACTAGTCTTTGAAGGATTACTACTAGTCGCTTTTAAGTTACGCTGTTGATTCATAAGCGGCGTAAATACGGGGCTACTCGGTTGCCCGCCAGTAGAGCTGGCACTAGTTAAATTGGCCCCAAAGGGCAACGATGTGTTTGATGCTTTATAGTCCGGGGATGAAAGCAAAGAAAAATTAAGAGAGCTGTGGCTATTCTCGGTGCTATCATTCGAGTGGACAGACCCTGACGATGAAATAAGGCCCTCTTTCTGCTCCTTACGAATTTTATCTCTCTCTTGTCCCCAAGCATTAAGTGCCGCCTTAATTCCATTTTCCATGTATTCTTTTTTTTCCTTTAATGCGACATTTTTATTTGGTTGTCCAATCTGCGCTTTATCTATAACTTCACTCCAATCATCCAGCATTTTATCGAGAAAACCATTAATAATTGCATCTTTGTCTTCGCCTTCCAAACCATCAAGCCTATTAAAAGTTTCTAAAATGATTGCTAAATGCCTAGTAAGAACATAGCAAAAAACATTTATATCATTCGTTCTTGCATTTTGTGAATTTGCAGCGGATATACTTTTTAAGTCTTCATCGTTTAATGGAGGATAATATAAAAGATTGCATATGGCCCCTACTATCTTTTCTGTTTCTCGCTTTTTTTTGTTTTTTGCTTCTTTAGCTAATTCGTCAGCGCTCTTTACTTGATAAACTACATTTTGTTTCGTTAATGTCCCAACATTAAGGTTGGAAAATTTCTCTTTACCACGCTTTGGTTGTTGACGCAAGGTCGAGTGTTGCTGTGCGGCTGAGCTTGTAGACGCCGCCAAATCTTTATCATCAATATTTTCAACGCCTTCATCCAATAAATCCTCTTCATTCGCAAAATCTTGAACAACAGAGAGATCTGACGAACTATAAGCCATTAAGACACCTAAAGCTTTCCTAACACGTGAGCCCTCAGCCTTGCGAAAAACTTTTTCATCTTCATCATTTGTGGGGATTTCAGAAAAAGTAACATAGGGTGCCGTGTTTTGATAGTTAAGTAATTTTTCTGCGGCTTTTGTGGCAACATTCAAAGAATACTCACGCCTAGCACCAATCTTTAGGTCTTCCAGTAACTTGGTATTAGTGCTGCTAAGATTTATTAAAATTTCATGACCAGTATTATCATTATAAGCTAGACTATTTTGCGATTTTTGATACAATTGAGCAGAGTAAATGGCATGATTAAGAGCATTGATAACATCGTTAGCTATGTATTGTTGTGCATCCGTTTCTTTGCCCAAGTCGCGCGAAAATCCCGCTGCGATGAATTCTTGTGTGCTTTTATGCGTCACGTTGAATTGTTCCAAAAGAAAAAAATCTCTTTGGGGAATAAGCGTCATTTCATTAACCAGATTGTTTAGCCCCCTAAAATCATTTTCTTCTTTGGGGACAGTATCCTTAACTATTTTCATAGTTTGAGCCAGATGAAGCGCATAGGCACTTGTATGTGAATCCTGTTTATCACCACGCCCTGTCTTAGCTCTTGCCTTAGAGGAGAATGTTATAAACACATCCAGACTTACTACACCATTCTCATCTCGCCTATATCCAAGATCCCAAGACACAAGATTTGGATTTTTACCAACTGTTGTTATTCCGCCACTAACTGCCACATTATCGCTTTTTTCCATTTATGCAACACCATAATTTTTGATATTTATTGGTCTGCGCGCCTGGCTAATAAGTTTAAGTTCTAAGACACTCAAAGACTAAACACTATATTTCAAAAAAAATTTAGATACTTTTTGACGCGTGATATTCGCCACGCGCTCTTCCTGCTCTAAAACCATACTTTCCTTTGTTTGCTCGTTACCATGAAGCTCTCTAAAAAGCAACACTTTTTTATGGGCTTTTTCTTGGTGCTCATTTACAAGCAACATTCCTCTCTCATAAAAAACATGCTGTGCTATGGCTATAGCTTCAGGACACCAGTCTCGTTCCATGCGTAAAGAATATAAATTTTGTGACACAGGCAAAAGAGCTGGGGCATTAAACTGTTTTGCAAATCTCATAACTTCATCTTCGGTTTTAGCTGTTAAAATATTATGCAAAATTATAAATGCATTACTTGTTATCTGAAAACTGTCTTTATCAATTCCGCGCAAAATCTCCAGAAGCTCATTCATGGCAGCTTTTATATTCCCTATCAAAACTCCCTTATCGCCTTTTTGATAAGGTGTTAGCGCCCGATTCACTAATTCTTCTTCTATCATAACTTCACCACCAAACAATACGCCTGTCTATTTACTTTAGCATATTCTATGCTTTTTTCCGCCTTAAATGAAGATCATCAACATATTTTATGATGACTTGAATTTAACGTGCATATAAACGTTTTGTAACCAGCCACCCAATTATTATATTGCCGCAAAAGCCAACTGTTTTCTTGTATATTTATACTGATTCACAAATATTATAATACTATTTAATACCAAAAACACTGGGTTGATTGGATTTTATATTAGCAATATACACGCAAGTTAATTAAGCGACTTCTTGTCGCACTTTGCAGTTGGACCCAATCCTTTGCTTTTAATTGTCCTAATGTTTTACCTACTTCATGCGCACACCAAAGTAATAATCTATTAGATTCTCGTTTATATGTAAGATAGGTAGTATTTTTATGACTATATTGTTCAAGCCAGATATCTACCGCCTGTAAATCATTATTAGCATCAATTAGGCATTGCTCACTATAAGCGGTGCTCTGGGTAAATAGATTAATTTTATACTCAAAACCAGCAATTACCGGTAAGTTATGAGATGATAGCCTTGTTCTAACTATAAGCTCATTCATGCCACACCTTCATCTAAATCTTTTTTATCTAACATCTTCTGAGCGTAGATTTCAGCTTTTTGGTATTTTTTTGACGTCTAGCCTCATCAGTTCCAAATTTTGCACCAGTTTCTAATTGTTGCTCTAAAGCTTTAAGTTTAGCATTCAATGACTTAACTTGATCGCTGAGATTTATAGTCTTAACGCGTTCAGTCATTAATAAATCTTGGCCTTCAAAACTGGTTTTACGCACCGTTTCAATACTAGCCAAGTGCACTGTTTTAAGCTCTGCTTTCAAACTTTCAATCTCAGCATTTTTATCACTTAAAATAACATTTAACATATCCGTATATGCTGCTTTTAATTCGGCAAGCAGGCTATCATGGGCAACCATTTTATTAGTTAAGTTTGAATTTTCAACACTTAAAGTCTGTATCTTCTCAGTGGTAACAGCCAACTTTGCTTTTAATTCCGTATTTTCTTGCTCTATCTCTAATAATTGAGCCGACATAGCGACATTTTGTGCAATTTGTTGTTGCACAATTTTTTCTAACTCTAACTTGGTATTAACCAGAGTTTTAACTTTAACGGCATCTTTACCAGCCTCAAATTTAATCGCTGGCGCTAGTAGACGCTCTTGCTTCCAAGCAGCTAAATGCTTATGAATTGTTCCTAAACTACCAGAACCAATCCGTGCATGCACGGATTGTATAGTTGGAAACGCCCCGGTTTCAGCAATTGCTTGCGCGGCATTGTAAACATCAGCCTGTGTTATACCTGGTCTACCCATAATATTTACCTATTTCTTAGCACCCTTCCATGGCTCTCCTAGTAACTTAGATATAATTTTGTCTATAACTAAGGCAAAATCATGTTCAAAGTCATGCTTCACCTTAAATGGCAATAATGGAAATATATCTTTTATAAATACCTGCGAGTTTTTTTTCAAACTCAAATTTCTTTCAAATTCGGCTCTTGAAACTTTTTTGCCCTCATCCTGCTCTAAATAATAATTAAAGCAACGCAATATTGTTTCAATATCTATTGGCAATAATTCAATGGCGCGAGCTAAGTCAAATAGATCCCTACCCTTTTTGCGCTGGTATAGCGCTCGTAATTTGGTACCCATTATTTCATCAATTTGATAGGTCTTAATCATTGCCTGCCCAGTATACCAATCACTCTCCATGGCAAATGGTTTTTCAATTAACCCTAAAAAATTATAATTTTCTGCGGTGTTGATTTCAATTTTCAAACGCAGGCTATCCTTAGTATCTGTGCTGATATACCTATAACTAAAAGTTAGGCGCTTCTGCCATCTTTCAACATTGGGTTTGCCAAGCCAAGGATTTAGCGTATCGTGTAGGGCTTTAGAGATTGCGCCTATCGGTCCTTTTGTTAATTGTACCAAGTCTATATCTTCAGAGTACCTCGTAGGATTTTCAAAAAAACATTTTTGCAAAGCGGTGCCGCCTCTAAAAGCCACTTCGTTTTTAAGAAATGGGTGGTTATATATTTCAACCAAGGCCCTAGATATTATTAGATCTTGCTCTATTTGCGAGGGAGCAACCCAAGGAGCATATTTTTGCCAAACTAACAAACTTTGCGTATCTATCATATGTCGGTCTCTATATCGTCATTAATTAATATTTTCCATGTATTATCCTTTTGCCATGGCCCTAGTTCTTCTATATATTTTTGTTTGGGTGTTAAAGGCACCCATCTAAAATTATTTGATTTTACCACTTTATATAATTCTTCAGCTACAACTGCACCACCCCTAACATCGGGGTGTGATAATACATAACCTAAGCGTTGAATTATTGATGTATCGTATATGCCACTTATTGCTAGCTCACACAATTTTTTGCTATCAACTTCTTCAAGTAGCTCTAATAATACAGTGCCAATATTATTCCAATAACCGCTGGCCTCATAGTATTTGCACAAATCAAAAGCAGTTGCCTCTGGAGTTGCGACGATTGCATAACCGGTTTGCACTTGCATGCGCTGGGTTGGCACACGTACAGTTTTATTGCTTTGCAAAAAGCGCACCACTATGCGCTCATATTGTATATCTCTTAAACCTTGGTTAGTCACCACTTGAAATTGCTGCGGTTTTTGATGCGCCGCGCCATGATGCTGAGCAGCAGAAAGGGTAGATATATAGTATGGTAATTCTAAATACTTCATTAATGGATCGATAAACCAATCAGCGGGGATTATACCCCAGCTTTTATAGTTAAAGGGTATAATTAGCACAAAATCCCCTCTAATTGGCGCTAAACGTTTTTTTTGAGTTAGTGTATGGATTGACTGCTTTAGAGCATCTTTACTACAGCCTATGCGGTCCATAGCCTCAGTTTTAGTAAACCACAATTTACCCCATTCCTCTCGCTCTTGAACATAATCAATTAAACGCATAGCTAAACTCTTTTTAGATAGTAGGTGCCTCTACAATTATAACAGAAAAAGTACATAACGGGTCATTTATCAATGCGATTTGAATTTTTACTGTTGCACCAAGCAGCGCCTGAAGTCCAAAGCAGATGTGCTGCAGGCCTTAGGCTCCAGGGTATATACATAAATTATATGGAATAATATACCCATTGGCAAATCTCAACCAGAAATAATCAAAGTTATCGGCAAAATGACCTATAATGTGGTTGGATTTTAGAAACTATAGATGCAATTACTTGCGCATAGTACTGCCAGATCTGCAAGAGCAGTTGTTTACAATCGGAGCATACAATTACCATTTTTTTAGTTGAAATTTTTTTTTACTGTTACCTTCATGTTGTTCAGTTTCTCCTGATGAGGTGTCTGATAGGTCTATACGACCATTAATCTTATCTTTAAACATTTCTTTTATTTCTTCCTTTTGCAATAAATATTCTGAGGGTGCCTTTGTGTCTTTGGTAAACAACGTTGAATAAATATCATCTAAACAATCATTTTTAGATAGTAAAATCATAGCTTCTTTATCATTGTATTTATTTACTAATCCCGCGATTTCTTTTGCATGCTGGTTCAATCGTTCAGCATGAGGTAAAAAATCCTTATAACGGAGCTGATCATATTTTAAATTCAAACAACTAGATACTTTTTTATATATTTTAATTCTATCCTCTTCTGTCTGTTTAATACGTAATATCTTTTGAATTAATGGATGAATATCTAATAAATCTGATTCTGAATTAACGTGCATTAACAAATATTTGTTAATATTATTCAGAATATCACCCCATAAATGTATTCTTGATTTTTTTATATCTTCTTTTTCTATTAGATTAAACAATATAGAATTTAATATGGCAGATGAATTCATCCAGCTAGCTTGGTTTAATGTGCGTAATGCAGCAGGGCATTCTTCTTGTAAGGCCTTATAATTCATGTCAAAAGTTACCCATATAGGCTCATATTTAGGATTTATGCTTGTTTTAATGATCGACACATAAGATTGGTTAAGCTTACTATTTTTATAATCTAATAAATAATCATCGATTGTCTTGTGCCTTGATTTCATATAAGCGCCAGCTTGGGCTAACGCCAATGGCAAATATCCTAAAGTATTAACTAAAATTTTTAATTTATCTAAATTTTCTTCTTTGTTGACGCCAGTAATTTTAATAATTAACTCTATAGATTCTTGCTCTTCCAATTTATCTAGAATAAACTCATTGTAGTTGAACGATAAATCAGATTTAGACCAATCAACCTTATCATGAGATGTAATCAAAATATTATGATTACCGTTTTCTGGTAATAAACCGATCAAATCTTCAGTTTGTTTAACGTTGTCATACACTAACAGGCAATTTTCCTGAGTCTCTAGCCATTCTTTGACCATTTGCACTTGTTCTTCAATTGACATTTCTTTAGAGAACGGAATACCACCAATTTTTTTTATTAAACTTATATATTGGAAATAAATTTGTTCTCTACTACCTGCATTAAACCAAGCTCTAAATTCATAGGGTCTTATGGGGTTGTGGTAATAATAACTCGCTAGATCACTTTTTCCCATACCACTTGCCCCACTAATAATTACGGTTTGTTTCCCTGTGGTTTTAAACTGCGCAATTATTTTCGTCCATGAATCATATCTTTTAATAAAGTGGGGGTTGGCAAAAGGTTGCTGGAATTCTTTACCAATGTTCCATAGATTTGGTGGTATAATCACTTTTTTCTCAATAGGTACCATTGGTTTGGGAGCAATAGTTTTTCCAAGTTTTTCTTTATATTTATCTAAATCTAGCCCTAAATGGTCTAAGCGCTTTTTATGTAATTCATTAGTTAATTCTTGATCAATTGCTGTTTTATCAGCAGAATTAGATAATCCTTCCTTGGATTTATACAAATCATGAAACTCTCGCCAGACACTTATATAATCGTTTTTTTTATTTATATCATTATCTAATTTATTGCTATGCATCCATAAAATCAAGTTCTCAATTAACTCTAGATAAGCAGCTGTATGCCCATCTCTATTATCTCGTATCATCTTATATCCGGTATAAATATCGGGGAAAGAACTTTGAGCAGTACCGCTAATTAATAAAGGATAAATTCTATTACCTACAAATTTTTGGTTATCATTTTTTAGAATATTACTCAATTGGCTTTTTACAATATCGTTGACAGTGTTGTTATGCTTTTCCAACAAAGATTCGCTACCTACAAAAATTATATGATTCCCATTCTTATATTTATTTATATATTCAAATATAATACCCCCTTGTTTTATATCAGTATCCATTTCAATACTAATACCAGCTGTCTGTAAATGTTTATTTAATACATATAGAAATGGTTGTATCCAATATTCTTTTTTTTCATTAATAACAAGTGGAGAGGCATAGCTTATGTAGCAAGATGGTGAGACTTTCCCTTTTATTTTTAACAAATTATTAATCTTTTGAAGATGTTGCATCAAATCATTTTGAAATTCAACGTTTGTGTCTCTTGCGACAAAACTTTGCTGAGCATAAAGTCTTTTGGTTTTAAACTCTAATTCATTTCTATCTTTTGACGATAATGCCAAGCGCGAGTTTAATTCTTTATTTAATGGTTCAACCAAATTATGAATAAACCCCGTTATTTTTTCAGATGAGTCGTTGATTAATTTTTGTATGCCTCGTGCTGTATTGTTAATATCCAGCAAACATTCTGAAATATTTCCATAGAAGTCTTCAGGATATACTTCATTTTTATAATTTTTAATTTTAGCAAGCAACTTATCAATTGTATCTAAAAAAGATTTTATATCTTCTTTAGTGCTATTATTTTCTTCTTCGGTTTCATTTTCATTTCTGCTGTGTTTTATTATATTTTCCAATCTTTCTCTATCATATTCAATGCCCGGCAAAGTTGGTTGTTGTGAATTTTTAGACGTAACATTATTGCGTGATAATTTTAGCATTTTATTTTCTGCTTTCATGTTTATACCAATAAATAATTAATGTTTAAGGCGTAATTTTTTATTGCTTTTTAATTTGGCTTCTTCTATAGCTTCGTCAATTTCTTTAATCCATCCAAGATTATCAATACTATTTTTTTGCGCCTCAAAATTACGTTTTGCCATATTCAAATATTCCAAAGCCTCGTCTTTGAAATTAAGTTTTTCCAAAATAAGCCCTTTGTATGTTTGTGCAATTGGGTGTTCAGAGTTTATAACAAGCGCAATATCAATTTCTTGTAACGCTTGATTATAGCTTTGTTGCTCATAAAATAATATTGCCAAATGTAATCGTGCATTTAGATAATTAGGATTAAAATGTATTGAATTTTTCAACAAGCTTTGCGCCTTGTCATGCAAAGATATTACGCTTGGTAATTTTTTAATTTTTGCATCCGCAATCTTTTCTTGCTCTATATTTTTAGCTAACATTATTAAACTATATGCTAAGCTACTGCAAACCATTGGGGTTTGTTCTTCAGGCATTTGGTCTAAAGAAATCTTTTCATAATAATTATAAGCTTGTAGTTGTAAATACGGGTTATTTTCACTTCGTGCTCTATCAGTTAATAAACCAATAAAATTGCTATAAGTAATTACATCGTTAGGGAGAATCATAATTGCATAATTATAATATTTAATCGATAACTCTTTATTTATTTGTCCCGGCTTTAACGCAGCTATCTTTGCTTTAAGATTATAGACCCTATTTAATAAAAGATTTGCATCTAAATTGGGCAATTTAATTTTATTATTAAAACTTGAAATTAAAACATCTAGCACTTCATCAGCTTGTTCTATATTCCCCTCCATATATTGCCATAATGAAAACGTTATTTGTTTAGCAATTATTAACTGTTGCTCATAGATATCCAGTTTTTCAGAAAAATCTTTTTTTAATGTGGCTTCAATTAAACTATCATTTAATCTTGATTTAGAATCACTTATATATTTTAATTCTAGCCCCAGAGCTTCATGTTGATTTTTTATTTGTAATAATTCATCTAAACTTGGCTTAACATATTTATATAGCCTAGTCGTACCTTGTGTAAACTTTAATTCATTTAATAATTTATAAATGTGTTGTATTTGTATATCTATTTTATCTAACAAGCTTGACAACATGCCTATTTGTTGGGGTTTTACGTCTCTTATATTTGTTAGTATATTTTTTGCCAGCAAAGTTTCGATTTTATTTTTATATAGTTTATCATTTTGGCTTAAAAATTTACGTATTTTGGCTATAAATTCCCGCGCACTAATATTAGTCTTTAATTTATCTACTACAAGCTCATCTCTCACATTAATTGAATACGTATTTAATAATACAGCTATGTCTGGCCCGATAGGCTTGTCAATTATTATTTCAATAATCTCAGCCCTATCTTTATACTCTTTTAAATCAAATAAAAACCGCCGCACATTTTTTGGCATATTTCTCAAAGGTAAGTTTTGCGAATTAAAATCCTCTACCAAATAATGAATATTTTTTTCTAATTTAAATTCTGATAAAAAGTTTAATTGCTCAAAGTTTTTCATTTGATCAACGGTATATTTGAAAAAGCCATTATATTCTCCTTTTTGAATATCGCCATTGATGTAAGTTTTCATTACGCGCCAAAGGTGTCTTGAACCCATTTCTGATTCATTTGAATTAGATAATTTATCTCTCCATGCAATACGCGGCCAATCAAGTACTCGTGCACATTTATTGGCTAGGCCAGACTCTTCAGAAAACTGTTCCAATAACCTGTTAACATTAAATGATACACTAGTAAATAATTTTGTGGATAACTGATTAGGCTCTAAAAATAAAGTGTACACCGTTCCTATATGGCGCATCCCTGTATTTAGAATGTTAGGATAAGATAAATAATTTGTAATATCTAATTGTTCTGTATCAATTTTGTAATTCTCATTCATAGGTTGCAAACCTTCTAATAATTCTTTAGAGCCAGGCTCATCCAAGGTTACGGCAAAACCATCCTGATAATTCGAATTTTTCTGTCCAACAAATTCATTTTCATACTTGAAAAGACATGACTGAGCAAACCACCCACCAAAAGAATACCCGGTAAATGAATAAGTGTATGTTGGCCCATATTTTTCAATAATTTTTTTGGCAAAATCATGCCACGCAGCCTCTTCCTGTCGTATAAAATTTAATATTTTAATATCTAAATCCAACGAATTTTTGTTGTCAAATTCAGGGCCATGATGAGCAATAATTATATGTTTGTAATTCTTATTAACATAGGCCCCACCAAAAACTCTTTCTGATATATTGGAGTCATCAATCAAGCTCCAATCAGGAGTTATGGCATGGCTCCTATTTTGACAGGCTTGAGCTGCAAAATGGATATGTTGCCAATCAGAAGGCCTATATGTTGAAAATTCATGTGCTTTTTCATCTTTTATTTTTTCAATATCTGCCATGGATTCTTCTGCATCTTCGAAGGCTGCTTCATATAGCCCGAGATCATATACCCCAGAACCAGACGATTTACTAGATTCATGTTCAATTTTTATCTTTAATAATAAATTGTCAATTAAAAATAGTGGCAAATGCTCTTGTTTGTCTGGATGCTTTGTGTAAATTTCTTTGGCACGTAATAAATATCCCTTAGCTCGTTGTTTTTGGTTTAATTTAAGACATAACAAGCTTATATTAAATAAAGTAATTACAATTTCAATATGATTTTTTCCATAATACGTCTCTTGAATCTTTAAAGCTTGTTTATAATATTCTTTCGCCCTACCAAGTTCCCCCAACTCTCTAAAAGCATTACCAACATTGACCATGGTTGTTGCTGTTGCAAAATACTCTTGCCCATGATATGTCTCTTGAATCTTTAAGGCTCGTTGAAAATATTGTTTAGCTATATCAAATTTATCTAATTGAAAAAAAATATTCCCAAGATTTACCAAGGTTGTTGCTGTTGCAATATGTCCTGGTTCATAATACATTTCCTGAATTCTCAGGGATTGTTCCAAATATTTTTTTGCTTCATCAAGTTTACCAAAATCAATAAAAACAGAACCAAGACTTCCCAAGGTTATAGCCATCTCTGGATGTTCTTCTTTGTAATACGCCTCTTGAATCTTTAAAGCTCGTTCTAAATACTCTTTGGCCTCTTTTAAGTTGCCTAATTGCTGCATAACAACGCCCAGATTTACTAGAGTTGTTGCAGTCTCAATACTCTCTGTACCATAATGCTTCTCTTGAATTCTCAAAGATTGTTCTAAATACTTCTTGGCGTCATCGAATCTTCCTAATTGCCGCATAACAACGCCCAGATTTACTAGAGTTGTTGCAGTTTCAAAGTGCTCTGCACCATATACGCTCAAATATACTTGTTCTTTATGGTTGAAATATGTTAATGCTTTATCAATTAAACCTAAATCTAAATAAAGTTGTCCTAAACAGTTTGGCTGCGTTGATAATAATTGAAACTTTTTATCATTCTGTTTAGCCAGCGCCGCTACAAAGCTCTGACCATGTTTATAAAGGCATTCAGCATGAGTTAATATATTTTTTTTATCTTTTAATTGTGTTGACGCAAAATCTATATTGGCACTTGCCTGTTTAAATATGGATAGCCGTTCTTCTTCTGTTTGCTTATTACGTAGTATATCTTGTACTAATGGATGAATGCTTAATAAACGCTGCTCTTTCTTAATGCGCATTAATGAATGTTTGGCAATTTTTTCTAAAATTTCACTCCACAACAATAACTTTTCAGTCCCTGATACTTCTGATGCTTCCAACATTTTAAATAAAATAGCCTCTGGTATATCATCCGGCGCCAACCAACTGGCTTGTTTTAAAGTTGTTAGAGCGTTTGGGCAATCTTTCTCTAACGCTTTAAAATTAATATCAAAATTTATCCATACAGGCTCATGTTTAGTAGCGTCTAAAGCTTCGGTTTGATATTTTAATAATTGTTCTTGGTTGTTATGTTTTGTATCACTGTATATATCCAGATACCCTTTAATATCCATGGTTGGGTTTTCCCGGATATATGATGCAGCTTGCGCTAAAGCTAGTGGTAAATAACCTAAAGTTTTAACCAGATCTTTAAGGCCATCTAAATTTTTCTCTTTATAACCTAATTTTGCATCTTTATCTTTGCCGCCGGCTATTTCGACCACCAAATCAATAGCCTCATTTTCTGTCATCACATCAACATCAACTGTTGAACCAAGAGATAAATCTGCCGCGTTTCTTGAAGTAATTAATATATGATGCTTGCCTTGCTCGGGTAATAACCCATCTAAATCTTGTGCTTTCTCCACGTTATCAAAAACCAGCAAACAATCTTTTTGTCTTTCTAGCCATTGTTTAACCCTTTGTACTTGCTCCTCAATCGGCATCTCTTTAGGATATTCAATACCCTCTGCTTGTTTAATTAAATCGAGATATTGTTGATAAATTTGCTCGCGATTATCAGCATGGAACCACGCCCGAATAGCATAAGGCTGTGGTGGATGCTGAAAATAATAACTTGCCAACCCAGTCTTACCCATGCCACCCATACCACGAACAGTTAGAGTGAAAATTTCTTGTTCTTTGCCTCTAAAGTGCACGTCAATGTTGGCCTGTAACGTTTGCCTTGATACAAAATTTGGGTTAGTTGTTGGTCGTTGATATTGTCTACCTGCCGCATCCCAGAGGTTTTGTGCGTTAATGCCGCTAGATTCGATCAACGCGCCAATTATTTTGGTATTGGTGGCGGCACTGTATTCAGCTTTCTCTTGAACCTCTAAAGCTTGGTAGGTTAAATCTTTTCTTAAATAATCTAAACGTTGTTTGTGATATCCGATTTGCAATTCTTGTTCAATTACCACACTATTAGCGGAATTGGTTAAACCACCTTGAGACCTGTATAATTCATAAAAAGCACGCCATTTATTTACATACGCTTTTTTTAGTTTTAAATCCTGATTATTGTTTAATTTGTTGCGATGCAACCAAGCAACTAGTTTTTCGATTGATTCAATATAGCTAACCTCACCGCCTTCTCTACCATCTTGGATATTTCTATACATGCGGTAACCATCAGGGAAAGAGCTCTCGATAATACCACTGATTAATAAGGGGTATATACGACCACCCCTGCCTAGCTTCTTATCCTCATCATTTCTTTTTAATGCAATATTTAGTTCTGTCTGTACTGCCGCAGCGGTAGTGTCAAGATGTTTTTGTCGAAAGGATGGAGTGCCAATGGCAATTATGTAGTTACCATCGTTATATTGGTCCATAAAACCATATATGCTCGCCCCTGCCCTGCTATCTCGAACATCCATAACAATATCAATGCCAGCAGCTTTTAGGTGTTCGCATAAAATATATAAAAATGGTTGCACCCAGTATTCTTTGTCTTTATTTCCAAGGCTGGGCCAAGCATAACTTATGTAACAGCGAGGTGATGGCTCACCTGGTTTTTTGAGCAAAGCAGAAATTTCGCTCAGATGTTTCATAAAGGACTGCTGTATTATAGGGCTTCTTACAACATAACTTTGCTGCGCATATAATTTTTTGGTTTTAAATTCTAATTCATCTTTCTCTAATAAAGGCATAGATAAACGTTTGTTTAACTCTTGCTCCAATGGAATAATCCAACTTTCAAACAATTGTTGTATTTTATTAGATAAAATTTCATTATAATTATATGTTAATTTTTGTATCTCTTTACTCACATTACGAACGGATAATATATTGCTAAGAATTGCTTCATAAAAATCACTTGGACATGCTGCATTTTTATAATTTTCAATTTCTTTAATACGTTTATCAATGGCATCTAAATATAATAATATTTTGGCTTGAATCTCTTTCGTGATGGAAATGTTTTTTAAAATGGCCTCTATTCGCTCACGCTCATAGTTAATATCAGGCAAAGGTGACGAGCTATCTTTGCCAGGCGTGGAGATTTGTGGCCCTTTTACTCCTTCTTCTTTTGATTCCATGATTTTACTCCATACAATAAAATTTAATACCAAGTATACATCATGCGAGTTTGTCAACTTAACTAACAATTGCGCATGTTATAGCATTTACTACAAATAGCGCCAACAAAAAAAGTAATAATGTGCAACATACATACATTTTATGGTCTAAATTTTAAACCAGGCCTTAAATAATCTAGCCGCTGATTGTGATACCCTATCTGCAATTCTTGCTCAACTGCAGCTGTATCAGCAGTATTATCTAAGCCATTCTGGAGCTCATATAATTTATAAAATCTCTGCCATGTATCTAAATATTCTTCTTTTTTATCATTGTCATTGCTCAACTTATTATGATGTAACCAAGCAACTAGTTTTTCAATTAACTCAAGATAGCTAACCTTAGTTCCGTCTCTGCCATCTTGGATATTTTTATACGCGAGATAGCTATCAGGAAATGAGCTCGTCATGGTCCCACTAATCAACAATCTAGATATGTGCCCACCTCTACCTTGTTTTCTATCATCATTATCCCTCTTTAAGGCAATATTCAACTCAGTTTGTACTGCAGCAGTAGTCATACTAAGGTGTTTTTGGCGTAAAGATTCAGTCCCTATGGTAATTATGTGGTTACCATCATTATATTTATTCATAAATGCATATATATTATCCCCCGGCTTATCATTATCACGAACATCCATTACAATATCTATGCCAGCAGTCTTTAAATGTTCACATAAAACATATAAAAACGGCTGCACCCAATATTCTTGCATTTTATTCTTTTCACTTGGCCAGGCATAACTAATGTAACAACGTGGAGATGGCTTGCCTATCTCTTGCAACAAATCTTTAATTTTTCCAAGATGACGCATTAAGATTTTTTGCATTTCAGAGTTAGTGTCTCTTGCCACAAAACTTTGCTGCGCATATAGCCGCCTAGTCTTAAAATCTAAAGCTTGTCTTGCAGAGGCAGGCATTTCCAGACGCCTGGTTAGCTCTTCGTTTAATGGATCGATTGACTGTATAATTAAACTGTTTATTTTGTTAGACAAAATTTCATTTTTTTGAAGTAACTTTCGTATTGTTTCGCTTGTATTGCTAATTGACAACAAATGTTCCTTCATCGCCTCATAGAAAATTTCTGGACTTTCGTTAGATTGATATTCTTCAATTTCTTTAATATCATTATCAATGGCATCTAAATATGCTAATATTTTAACCTTGGCGTCTTTTGTTGTTGAGATAGCTTCCACAAGGGCTTCTAACCGCCGCCTATTGTATTCAATCTTTGGCAATGATAAATTGGTTGCATCTGTATTTTCCTTCATACTGTCCTCCATATTAATTCGTTACATACTTGGTTTTAATTTAGGTTTTTCTTCTTTGCGTGCTCCTTCATTTTTATCAAAACTAGGTTTAAGCTTAGTATTATTATTTTTGTAATACCATTCTAGGAAATTTTTATACAATGGTTGTAAAGGCATAGGGATTTTGGTGGCCTTAATTTCAATATTTATTCTTTGAAGTAAGTTTTCAATTTTTAACAAATATTGTTGCCCACCAGCCTCATTTATAGAAATTTCCTTAGCGTGCAACAAATATGTTTTAGCCAGTTGGAATTCTTTTATTTGATGGCATAATAAGCTTAAATTATATAAAGTATTTACAAGCAAAATATTATCTTTATTATATTTTTTTTCTTGTATATATAGCGCCTGTCTGTAACATTTCATTGCCTCACTAAATCTTCTCAAATCAACATATACATTACCTAAATTTACCAAGGTTTTGGCTGTTAGGATATGTCTATCTCCATAATATTTATTTTGAATTTCTAAAGCTCGCTCCAAATATTTTTTTGCATCATTAGGACTGCCTAAGCATCGAAAAACTTCACCGATATTTCTCAAGGTTGCCGCTGTTGCATAATTATCTTTACCATAATTATGTTCCTGAATTTTTAAAGCCCGTTCATAATGTTCAACTGCCTCCTTAAATTTATATAAATCAACGTAAACATTAGCAAGATTTACTAAAGTTTTAGCCGTTAAAACGTGCCCTTTCCCATAATGTTTTTCTTGAATATCTAAAGCTTGCTCCGCAAAATCTTTGGCGTCATTCAGTTTTCCTAATTGTCGAAAAACCGTACTAAGATTCCTTAGAGTTTCAGCTACAACAAAATTTTTTTTACCTCCATAAAATTTGTTTTGAATTTCTAGAGCTTGTTGCATATATTTTTTTGCGTCATTCAAATTACCTAATTGTCTTAAAACGGCGCCAATATGCACCATAGTTCTTGTTGTGCCGAAATGTCCTTTACCATAAGATCTTTTTTGAATATCTAACGATTCCTCTAGGTATTTTAAGGCGATATCTAATTCACCTAGTTGTTGAAATGATATACCTATGTTTCCTAGTGTTGTTGCCGTTTCGATATGTCCTTTACCATAATATTTATTCTGTATTTCTAAAGCGGACAGCAAATGCTCTTTAGCTTTACCAGGCGCTCCTAGCTGTAAAGAAACTATACCAAGATAGACCAAAGACCTTGCTGTTTCAATGTGCTTTTTACCATAATACCTCTCCAAAATATTCAAAGCTTGTTCTTCATAATCCTTAGCAACATCAAGATTTCCAATATCATAATAAACCTCAGCTAGATTTTTCAAGGTTGATACTGTTATCGCATTTTCTCTACCATAATTTTTCTCTTGAATATTTAAGGCTTGCTCCAAGTAAGCCTTAGCATCTATAGTTTCACCCATCTGTCTCAGGACTACGCCAAGACTTCTCAAGGTTGATGCTGTAGCCACATCCCCCTTTCCGTAAAATTCATTTTTAATTTCTAATGCTAGCTCTAAATATTTTTTAGCTTGTCGATCCCCTGACTGCCGAAGCGCCTCACCAAAATTTCCCAGTACTGTTGCTATAGCAATATGTTTTAGACCATAGTGTTTTTCATATATTTCTTTTTTGTTAGCTAAATATGGCAAAGATTTTTTAGCCATACCCAAATTTAAATAAACATTATCTAAACAATCCGGTTTGGTTGATAAGAAATCTGCAGACTTAATATCATATTCAGCTGCTAATTGTGCAATATATTTACCATGCATATTTAATTGCTCTGCATGCGTCAGAAAAGCTCGATAGTTTAAATTAGAAATTTGATCGTTTTCAAACATTTGATCCATATGTTTACAAACATATTTAAATGTTACTATTTGCTCTTCTTCTGTTTGTTTGCTGCGCAATATTTTTTGCAAAAGCGGGTGAATATTAATTAAATGGTTCTCGCCATCAAAACGCATTAACGAGTAACGACTAATCTGTTTACTAAAATCATTCCATAATAAATGTATGTCTCTAGATTCGTTTTTGATTTGCGCCATGTCTGATAGCAATATTTCAGGAATATTAGAAGATGCTAACCAACTGGCCTGTTTTAAAGTTGCTAATACACTCGGACAATTTTTTTCTAATGCTTTAAAACTAATATCAAAAGTTACCCACACCGCTTCATGTTTAGTAGCATCTAAGGCTTTTGATTGATATCTCAGTAATTCTTCTTGATTTTTATATTTTGTATCATTATATATTTTTAAATACCCCTTAATATCTATTGCTGGATTTTCCCGGATATATGCTGCAGCTTGTGCCAGGGCTAATGGTAGATAGCCTAAGGTTTCAACCAACTCTCTAAGGGCATCCAAGTTTTTATTTTTATAAGCTAATTTTTCATTCTCATTTTTACCACCAACTATTTCCACGATTAAGCCAATAGCCTCATTTTCTGTCATCACATCTACATCAACTGTTGAACTAAGAGATAAATCTGCCGCATTTCTTGAAGTAATTAATATATGATGCTTGCCTTGTTCTGGTAATAGCCCTTCTAAATCTTCCGCCTTTTCAACATTATCAAACACTAGCAGGCAATCTTTTTGGTTTTCCAGCCATTCTTTAACCAACTGTACTTGTTTCTCAATTAACCACTCTTTAGGATATTCAATGCCCGCTGCCTCTTTAATTAAGCCTAAATACTGTTGATAAATCTGATCACGAGTAGTGGCATTAAACCAGGCCCGAATAGCATAAGGACGTGGTGGGCGTTGAAAATAATGATTTGACAACTCAGTCTTACCCATGCCGCCCATGCCGTGAGCAGTTAAAGTGAGGATTTGTTGGTCTTTGTCTTTAAAATGCTCCTTAATCTTAGTTTGTAACTCTTGCCTTGGCACAAAGTGTGGATTTATTGCTGGGCGTTGGTATTGCTTGCCTGCAGCATCCCACAGGTTTTGCGGATTAATACCGTTAGATTCCATCACTGCACCAATTATTTTGGCATTAACAGCAGCGCTATATTCAACTTCTTCTTGTATTTCTAAAGCTTGAT
>Ga0209174_10000820_pt1 | contig 22611 bp, 21 predicted proteins | sample JI91814BDNA_FD_187505 | JGI IMG/M metagenome (GOLD analysis project Ga0209174, IMG submission 187505) | Wastewater effluent complex algal communities from Wisconsin, to seasonally profile nutrient transformation and Carbon sequestration -... | ecosystem: Engineered > WWTP > Effluent > Algae...
CTATATAAATAACTCGAAAACAGGTAATAAGAATATCTATGATGACTTGTTAAATAAGAAAGGTCAAGGTAAGGATTTTCGTGATTATCCTCAGCGTGACTTTATTTTTGCAGCCTTGTTATTGCCGAGAATTTATAGAAGTGTAGAAGCATTCCATGATACTGCTGCTCAGAACCGCATTGCCGAACTCTCTTATACTTATCGATTTTAGTGTTTTTCAATTTTATATATAAAACGAGTCCTTACCTGTTTAATGGACAGGCAGGGATGCCTATCCTACCATATAAACCTACTTAATATGCATATTATTTAAAATTCTATCCATCTCATCCATATTGTTGTAGCTAATAATGATTTTCCCCTTCCCGATTTTGGAATTGTGGGCAATCTTTACTTTTGCGGAAAGCTTGTTACGGATTTTAGTTTCGACATTTGTAATAGATGGATCTGAATTATCTCGCTTTGTGCTAAGTGTAGTTTTTGTTTCCCAGAGTCCTGCTACATATTCTTCGACTTCTCTAACTGTAAGGTTTTTTTCTACGATTTGTAATGCGTAAGTTTCAAGTTTGCGTTTGTCTCCAATGGAGAGGAGAGGTCTTGCATGTCCTTCCGATAACTTTCCAGTTTTAATTAATTCTTTTACTGAATCAGGAAGTTGGAGTAGGCGAATCATGTTGGAAACGGTTGATCGATTTTTTCCAACGCGAGCGGCAACTTCTGTTATCTTCATAGATAATTTTTCAGTGAGTTGTTGGTATGCCATCGCTTCTTCGATTGGATTTAAATCTTCTCTCTGGATATTCTCAATAATCGATACTTCGAGTGTTTCTCTTTCTGAGTAGTTTCTTACTATGGCTGTAATTTTGTGAAACCCGGCTTCTTTACAAGCGCGGTATCTCCGTTCACCGGATACTAGCTCGTAACCGTCATTAGTTCGATTTACTACGATAGGTTGAATCAGTCCATGTTGCTTTATAGTCTCAGACAATTCAGTGATTGATTCGGCGGAGAAGGTTTTTCTTGGTTGGTTTGGATTTAGCTTTATTTCAGAAAGCTTGATTTCCTTTAGTGGAGAATTACCGTTATTATCCGCTGATTCAGTTGGGCGAGATACTGTTGCGCCAATTAGATTTCCGAGACCTTTGCCTAGAACTTTAGGTTTCATTTTTTCTCCTACGCGTTTTGCGCGATTACTTCTTCTGCTAGCCCGCGATAACTTTGAGCACCAATCCCTTCTGGGTCGTATAAATTAATTGGTTTCCCAAAGGAAGGTGCTTCTCCCAATTTAATATTTCTAGGAATCATTGTTTTATAAACTTTGTCTTTGAAGTATTCTCTTACATCGTTAGCCACTTGGTTTGCTAAATTTGTTCTTTTATCATACATGGTCAAGACGACGCCTTCTAATTCAAGAGAAGTGTTTAGGTTTTCTTGCACCAAGGAGATAATCTTCATTAGCTGCGTTAATCCTTCTAAGGCAAAGTATTCTGTTTGTAAAGTAATCATCACGCTATCGGAAGCACAGAGTGCATTCACAGTTAGAACTCCTAAGGATGGAGGGCAATCAATTATAATGAAATCAAATCGTGGGCGAATCGGAGTGAGAGCTCCTTTGAGTCTAAATTCTTTTCTATCTTCAGACATTAAATCAATTTCAGCTCCACTCAAATTAATATTGGATGGAATTATGGAAAGGTTTTCGATTCCAGTTTTTTGAATTGCTTCCGTTGCTGAAACTTCTCCAATTAAAACTTCATAAGAAGTATTTTCCATTTGGTTGATATCAATGCCTAAACCGGAGCCTGCATTTCCCTGTGGATCAATATCAACTAGTAAAACTTTTTTTCCTCTACTGGCTAGAAAAGAGCTGAGGTTGATTGATGTAGTTGTTTTTCCAACTCCTCCTTTCTGATTGCTAATAGAAATTATTTTTCCCATGATGTCCTCTTAATCTCTTTACTTATTACTTCCCAACTTCTTGGAAAACCTTTTTTTGATTCTGTTACCTTTTTCAATAATTTAAGATGCCGCTTTCCTAAAAACTCTAATTCATCTAAATCCAATTCTTTTTCAGTTTTTAATCCTAAATTTTCTAACATCTTCTTTTCAAAATCTAAATCATAGTTTCTTCTTCCAAGAAAAGGAATGAAGATTGAATTTATTTTTAAAAGTTTGCAAATCATTTCCGCCGACCAAGGATATTTCACTGTTGAGCGCATGACCACAAGATCAAATGTTTCTTTCAAATCTTCTACTCTTCCGTAAATGAATTTAACCTTTTGGTCTTTGAATTTTTCTTTGTGAAACTTTTCTAAAAATCCAAGTCTTCTCATTTGCGAATCGACGAGTGTAACTATTGGAGTGTTTTTTAAGCAGAAGAAAATATAACCAGGTAGCCCCGGTCCTGTTCCAATGTCTGCCAATTTAGTTTCATGTGAAACTGCATGGCTGGATTGAATTTTGTAGATGTGAAAAATGGATTCAATAATATGCCTATCTAAAATATTTTCTGAATCGGATTTAGAAAAGAATCCGCCAATCTCATTATAGTCTTTTAAGAATTGAAAATAGGCTTCTAACTTCTCAAAATCAAATTCTTTTTCGATTTGATTTACTAATTCAGGAAACAATTCGGATAATCTGTTCTTAATTAAATTATTATTCATGTAATTCTGTTTTTATTCATTATTATTTTTGTCTATTTTTCACAAACAAGGTTTTTTATTTTAAATCCAGTGAAAAACCTTTTTCTTTGCTCGTTATGTGATACAAATCTGTCAGCTAAGCAAGAAATTATTTAAGTAATTCTAGATTATATGACTACTGTTGGTTACGCTCTGCCAAGGGGATACTACATAAATTGATTTGCTTTATTTACTCTGCCTTTTTGTTAAATAGGGAGCTTATAGCAGTTCATGTTGCGGTTCATATAGCAGTTCAATTATCACCCATTGGTTTTTTAAAACTAAATTCAGACTGCAACTTGAACCGCAACATGAACTGCAACTTAGGCTATCGAAATTTAAAAGTTAAATTATTTTTAACAATTTGGAACCTGGAAAGAAGATTAGGGTCTTACTTTCAAAACAAGGAGATAAGAATGAAACATCTTATTAAAATATTTTCCATTTCGTTGATAGCATTGCTTGCTATTGTAAATTGCCGCCACCATTCGCTTGCTGATAAAGCTGATTGGATTGCAAAAAGAGTTGCTAGTGAGCTTGATCTAAACGATAAGCAGAAATCTGAGTTGCAAAGAATCAAAAAAGAGATTCTTGATAAACGAAAAGAACTGGATGTAAAAATGTTCCCGGACGAAATTGTTGATCAGATTCGCCAAGCACAGATTGACGAAGCAAAAGTAAACAAGGCATTCGAAACAAGTGGAACAAAAAGAGATCAGATGAGAGTATTCATGACAAAAAAATTCATAGAATTTCATGCTGTTCTAACACCTGAGCAAAGAAACAAATTAGCTGATAAGGTAACGGAGCTTTTAAAGAAACACAGCCATGACTAATTCTGACTTTACCGAAATAGTAAATTCAACTAAGTCTATAGTTCTCTCTGCGATAGAAAAAAATCTCGCAGAGAGATTTTTTCATGCTATAGATGATGTAGTGCAGGAGACTTATCTTCGAGCCTACAGGGCATTGACGAATGGAAAGTTTAGAGAGGAATCAAAACTTTCTACTTGGCTCTACACGATTGCTCGAAACGAAGCATATCGTATGAATGAGAAACTCTTGCGGGAGGAAAGAAAAATTGAAAAGGCAACAATGAAGTTGAAAGAAACGAAATCGGATGATTCTAATTTGATGGAAAGGACAAATACTCTGATTCAGTATCTGAAACAAATACCGGAAAAGTATAAAACAATTTTACAGCACTATTCAAATGGACTGTCCGAAAAAGAGATTGCTGAAAAACTTTCGATTAAGCAAGGAACGGTTAAATCAAGAGCCTTTAGAGGTAAAGAGATGTTGCGAAAAATTGCATTTATGGGAGATAAAAATGAATAATGAAGAAACACACTTTGATGAAATTCTATCAAGATTGGAAAGCGAACAATGGAGTCAAAGTATAGCAAAGAATGTTTCGATTCGCTATGAGCGCATTCAAACTAGAAATAGATTTATTATCTCTACAGTGGCAATTGTCTTTGTGGGAATTTTTGCTGGAATTAATTTTCTTCCACCGAATGAGTTATTCAATTCTAGTTTAGTTGAGTTGGATATCTTAAATTTTTTCTTTTCGGATGAAATTAGCCCACTCTATGAAACTGTCTATCAAGAAGAAGGAATCTCATCTCTTATTGAACCCATCTCTTATCTAGTAAAATGACTTACTAAATTTAATTGTGATTTCGTCGATACAAGTATTGATGAAATCATTATTAATTTTCCTTTTATTATTAACCTTTAATCTATCGGCTTACACGCCCGGAAAATGGTCTTACTTAGATCGCTATTCCCTTGGCGCAGAAAAATCAGGTCCTGTTGGAGAAACTGTAAAAAATAGAACAGGACAGGTTGTTTATTCAGCTTCATACGAATATGATCCAGACGGAAAACTCAGTAAAGAAAAATTCCTGAACATGAAGAATGAACCTGATGGAGAAATTGTTTATACCTACGAGAATGGCAAGCTGAAAGTAGAAGAATTGTTTGCTCCCGATAAGTCATCACAAGAGAAGAAATTATTTTTATATACTCAATCTGGAACATTAAAAGAAATTACTGTTGTATTAGGAAATGGAAAGGGACTTCTCCGCCATAGAATCTATTCCATGAACGATTCCTTTGTAATGGAATGTGAAACTAAGTGGGAAGAAGAAGGAGGAATGGAATCCTTTTCTACAAAGAAAGATATCCTAGAGGAGAATATATTAAACCAAGAAATTTTCGATGAGAAGAAAAAGTCTATTGGATTTATAAAATACTATTTTGATAAGAAAGGTCGCCTAGAAAAAAGAGAGAACATCCAAGGCTCCTCTAAAAGAATGCAAGTTCTTACTTACGATGAAGCTGGAAGATTGATTAGTTTTTCGTTTCACGTGAAACAGGATGAAAACTGGGTGTTACTAAAAACGCATTATCTTACGTATAAGTGAATCTATAGAGTTGTTGAAAATTAGAAGAAAGGTGTCATGGTGAGGCTCTCGAATCCATGACTTTGTTGAGTAAAGTCGCCCTTCGAGAGCCTCAGGGTGACATTTTTTCAACAACTCTAATACCTATTATCGTTTTAAACAAAGCAGATTTCTCAGATAGCTCTATTTAGGAGAATCAACTTCTCCCTCTGATGAAATTGGTTCGATATTCTTTTTTGTTAAAATTTTGGTAATACTTTCGGCGATAAGGCTTAACGTAATTGTAAAGGCTCCTCCATAATTTAAGCCGTTTAGAAGTTGATATATCATCTTCCTAAGAGCAAGATCAAAAGGCATTTGATAATCAGACCAATCAATCTTAAACTTATAATTCAATTTTTTTGGATCAATAATAGTTTCTTGCTTTAATGGATTTCGATCGATTTGTCCGAGAGTTCCAATGAAGGTTGTAGAATTTTTACTGTGACTAAAAGAAACATCCAGATCAATTTTATTTTTCAGAAACCCGATTGGTAGTATATCTAAATTGATGAGCTTGCCCCATGTCACTCCTTGCACTTGAAGACTACCTTCTCCATTTTCACAGCTAGATAGTATATCACCTGAATCAATTTTACAATAAGCATATTCAGAATCGAAGATTAGTTTTAAGGGAATGCCTAAATCAATATTAGAATTTTCAATATCTATATTTTCAATCGTAACTCTATACAACGGGAACACTGTGCGATCTTCAATTTCGATTCTCCCATTTCTTATATTGGCAAAAGGAAGGATTACTTTTCCTTCCCGTGGCATATACTTTAATTTCTGAATAGAGGGAATTCTATTAATATATTTTAATTCCATACCTAACATTTGGAAATGGTTAATTCTAATTTTTCCTACAAGCAGATAGAATGGATTGATCCAGAAAAAGATCTTTTTGGCTTTCAGTTTGACAATGTCTGTTTTATTAAATCCACTTGTTTTGAATTCAAAATCCCTTGCGTAGAAAATAAAAAAAGGAAGTATTAATCCGCTAGATTGCATTTTAATTACTAGAAATTTTTTAAAGAAAACATTTATGATTAAGACAATAACAGGACCTAGAAGTAAGACCTGTAGAAGTAAGTAAATGGAAAAAAAGGAATATAGAATTTCTGATTTCATAAAAGCCCTAAGAATTAAAGTAGCCTAATAAGCATAAACATACCTGTAAACTACAAAACCAAATTATTCATTTCGATGAAAGTTACATTCTTGGATTCTATCAGACATAATGAAAGACAGATATACAAGAGAGTTATTTTTGTTTCTCGGTATATTTTAATTGAAAGAATTGGGGAAGTAAAAAAATTTAATAAGTATTGAACTTGGTAAAAGTCTTTTTGAATAACACAGAAAAAAACAAAGAAATTTTTGAAATCCAGAATTCAGAGATTAACGTCGCAGAGATTATGCGCGAAATCGAATCGAATTTGAGACAACGCTCTATAGATAAAAGCGAGATTGATAGAATTGCAAAATTAAAACTTTCTTCGGATTCGCCAGCCGGACATAGAGAGTTTGATCCATCCCTTACAGCGAACTTATTTGAAAAAGGAATTGCTCCCCCTAAATTTTCTAATCCACGATATTGGTTTATTAGGGGACCTTTAAAATGGATTATTATAAAGTTTACAGAATTCTATTCCTTAGTGGATAAGAAACTTTCAGAAAATCGTATCAAAGCTTTCTATTCAGTTTTACACGAATTAATTTTAATGAAAGCGAAGCATCAGCGATTGGAGTTGAAACTTGCTGAATTGTATAAACACGTTGTTGAGTTGAGAGCTTCTTATAATCCAGAATTTCAAAATGAATTTTATGATAATAATAAACTACTCTCGGAGAATTTTAGTAAAAGCAATTTGAGAATTCTATCTTTATTAAAGAATGAAAAGCCAACTCTTGTATTACTTCCTGATTGGGAAAATTTTTTAAACCTACTAAAAGTAAATCGAATTCCCTTTCATACAATCGTTCAAAGCAAAAGTCAATTTGATTATATTGAAAAACAAATTACCAGTCAGGTTACGCTCATTGAAACGATTCAAGAATTCTCTCAATACAAAGAATATTCTAATATAATTTTGCACTGCAATGCTTGTATTCTTCCCGCTTGGATTATGGATAAGATAATTCTTTGTGTAAAAGAAAATGCAGACAAAGATACTCAGATATTTATACACTATTCCAACTCTGCCATCAACAGCTATTCCCCTTTCCAAGAAAATCTTCGGACCCGAATTGACACAGATAAAATTCATTCTTATTTGAATGATCTTGGATTTAAAAATATCGTTTCCCATTGTGTTGATAAAGATGAAATGCAGCTAATTACATTTACTCTTCCATGAGAATTTATCAGCATGTAGATGAATTAAATGACCGGGATGGAATTGGAAATGATATCTACGGGTTTCATTCTGTATTTGAAAAATTGGGATTTGAAAATTCGGTAGTTACCAGAATTAATAATTCTAAAAATATCTTTACCGTGTATTCTCCTCAAAAGCATCCTTGGTTCTTATCCGGTGATATTCATATTTTACATTTTGGTTCCACCGGTTACCCTTTAGAGTTTTTTAAGGATTTACCAGGACAGAAAATACTTCGATTTCACAATATGACACCCATTTCTTTTTTCAAAAGCTTTATGAACGAAGATTTATTTAAAACTTTCGAAAAGAATGAAACAAAGGCGCATCTTGAATTGTATTCGCTGCATAGATCAATTTCTCACGTAATTTCTGATTCTAACTATAATCAAGATGAATATCTAAAGATTGTTGGTCGCAGAGGAAAAGTTCGATTTGAAGTAGTTCCGGTTATTCGTAATTATCCGCTAATAGCGATGGCTAGGAAGCCGGGATATAGAATCGGCTTTCTTGGTAGATGGGTTCCAAACAAAAAAATAGAGGATTTATTATTTACACTTTTCTTTTTACGAAAAATTGATTCACGTTATAAGCTTGTCTTACTTGGAAAAAAAAATCCAATTTTCGAATTATATAACAATGAAATACAAAGACTCATTGCGAAACTAGACCTTGTTAATTCTATAGAAATATATGAAAATCTGACTGATGAGGAAGTTAAAATGCAGTTAGCCAATTTGGACATTTACCTATCAATGAGTGAACACGAAGGATTCGGAATTCCAATTTTAGAAGCCATGGCAGCCAATGTTCTCGTCCTTGCGTATTCCTGTAGCGCTGTGATCGAAACGGTGCGAGATGCAGGAATACTTTTCACGAAAAAAGATTTCCCTTTGCTTGCTGAATTGATTCATAAAATTCTGTCTTCAAGTGATTTAAAAGAATCCATTTTAAAAACTCAATTTAATCGTTTAGCGAAATACAATAATTTTCCCTTTGAATCCTCATTGTCTAATCTTTTGCAAAAATAAAAAAATTGTCACAGTAAGCCAATCGAATCCATGACTATTATAGAAAAATGACTTCGATCAGAATAAAAAGAATTATTCAGTTCTCGGCAGGATTTAATCCAGGCGACGCTATTAGCAATGAAATGCTTATACTCAAATCTTACTTTTTAGAAATTGGATTTGAAGGAGAAATCTTTTCAGAGAACATTGGGAGAAATACAAAAGGACTTGCTAGTAAGTTCAAGTCTTATAGACGAAGAGAAGGCGATTTTATTATTTACCATCATTCTATCCATTCTGCTGTATTTGAATTTTTATTAGACATTCCTTGTCCGAAAGCGTTAATCTATCACAATGTAACTCCGAGTCATTTCTTCGAGCCTTATGATTTGAAGTTAACTCATTATTTAAAAAAAGGAAGAGAAGAATTAATAGAGTTAAAAGAGAAATTTCAACTTTACTTTGCGGATTCAAAATTTAATCAACAGGAACTTTTAGATCTAGGTTTTTCTTCCGTGCAAGTGCTTCCGATTATTTACGACTTTGGGCGCTTGATAAAAAAAGAAATTTCGCAAACAACAGAGACGAAGAATATTATCTTCGTTGGAAGAATTGCTCCGAATAAAAAGCAAGATGATATAATTAAATTAGCAAAAGTATTAAAAGACCATTTTCTAACGGACTTTCAAATTCATCTCGTTGGATATTGCTCGCGTGAGTTAGAACTGTATAAAGAAGAATTAAATTCCCTCATTCAACTTTTTGAATTAGAAAAGCATGTATTTTTCTCTGACTTTATAGATGATGAGCGCCTGGCGGAATACTATCAAAATGCAGATTTGTTTTTATGTATGAGTGAGCACGAGGGATTTTGTGTGCCTTTACTTGAGTCGATGTATTATGATGTTCCTATACTTGCCTTTGATGCTGGAGCTGTAAAAGATACACTGGATGGTGCCGGTATTCTATTTAAAGAAAAAGACTTTCCAACTATTTGTGAATGCATTCTAAAAATACTTTCCGATAAAGAGTTTAGAGAGAAAATTTTAGTGACCCAAAGAGAAAGACTTGATCGCTTTCAAAAAGGGAACTTCACTAGCATCATAGGTTACGCAATCAAATACTTCAATTTATGAAAAAATACTTCATCAAAAGATTCTTACTTTTATTTCCAACTGTTCTTGGAATTACCTTTGTTGTTTTTATCATTTCCCATATGGCACCCGGTGGTCCTTTTGAATCAGAATTAGCAAAATGGAGAGGGACAGCAAATGAAGCAGGAGGAAGCCAAAAACAAATCTCTGCCGAAGAAATTCAGTTATTAAAAGAGCGGCTACACTTGGATAAACCCGCACCGGTAGCTTACCTCTACTGGTTAAAAAATATCGTTCAGTTCGATTTGGGAGAATCACGCATTAATTATAAAAAAGTGAGTGATTTAATTTTTGAGAAAATGCCTATCTCGCTTACGTTTGGGTTAAGTGGTTTTTTTATTTCCTATTTGATTTGTATTCCACTTGGAATTTACAAAGCTCTTCATCATGGAGAAGCCTTTGATCTGGCGACTAGCTTTTTAATTTTCTTTACCTATTCCATTCCTATCTTTGCGCTTGCCCTTTTACTTTTATATTTCTTAGCTTCTGGAGAATTCTTTTCTCTTTTCCCATTGGGGCATGAAGTCTCTGATAACTATGAATCCTACGACATCTGGGGGCAAATACTCGATAGACTCCACCATATGTTTCTTCCTGTGCTCTGTTATATTTTCCATTCCTTTGCTGTGCAGACTATCTTGATGAAAAATTCTCTCTTAGAAGAAATAAGCAAAGACTATGTAAGAACTGCTGTTGCGAAAGGAATGACATTTAAAGATGCAGTATTTAAACATGCGTTTAGAAATTCATTGATTCCAATTGCGACTGGTTTTGGGAGTAATCTCGGTTTATTGTTTGCAGGATCACTTATAATCGAATTAGTTTTTAGTATTGATGGTATGGGCTTACTTAGTTTTAACGCAGTGAGAGAAAGAGACACAGATCTTATGATGGGACTTCTACTTGTGCAAAGTATTCTATCTCTTGCTGGAAATATTCTTTCTGATTTTTGTTATGTATTAATTGATCCAAGGATAAAGTTCGAATGACACTAAATCCAAATACAAAAAAACGATTACAAAAATTTCGAGCGAATAAAAGAGCTTATTATTCTTTTTTATTTTTGCTCACAACTTACGTCATATCCTTGTTTGCCCCAATTCTTGTGAATGATACTCCTATTTTAGTTCATTACAAAGGCTCAACGTATTTTCCTATTTTTAAATTTTATCCCGATAAGACTTTTGGCGGGAAGCAAGACACAGTTGCCAATTATAAAAAGTTAAGAAATTCACCTCAATTTCAGGAAAGCGGCAACTTTATGTTATTCCCAATTGTTTCTTATGGCTACAATGAAAGTAATATGTCAGACTTGCCTTTTGGTGTCTCTCCTCCAACTAAACCAGACGCAAAGCATTGGCTGGGAACAGATGATAGAGGTAGAGATGTATTTACGCGAATTTTTTATGGATATCGAATTTCACTTAGTTTTAGTCTGATACTTGTATTTCTAGAAATTTTAATTGGAACAATTATTGGCGGATTACAGGGATATTTCGCTGGAATCTTTGATCTTACCTTTCAACGAATTATAGAAATCTTTTCTGCCATTCCATTTCTGTATTTGATTTTAATCATGGGCTCTTTCTTTGGAAGAAGCTTTACTGTGCTATTAATAACCTATGGAGCCATTAGTTGGATTGGAATCAGTTATTATATGCGTGGAGAATTTTATCGACTTAGGCAAGCACAATTTGTAGAAGCAGCAAAAGCATTTGGCGTTCCTTCTTACACGATCATATTTAAGCATATAGTTCCAAATGCTCTTACTCCTATTGTTACATTTCTTCCGTTTATATTAATTGGGTCTATATCAGTGTTATCCGCTCTTGACTTTTTAGGTTATGGGATTCCCGCTCCCAATCCTTCATGGGGAGAGTTGATTGGACAGGGAAGAGAAAGACTCAGTGCCTGGTGGTTAATAGCATTTCCCTCCTTCGCTTTATTCTTGACCATACAATTGAGTGCATTCATTGGAGAAGGACTCAGAGATGCATTCGATGCAAAGGAAAAGGTTACATTCAAATGAAAAAAGCCAATCCAACTCCAAAAACGAAAACAGTAAAACCAAAAAAAGAAATCATCAAAAAAGAAATTCTTTCTGTTGATAATCTCTCTGTAACGATTCAGGCTAATCCTGTTTTGCCGGTATTGCAGAATGTTTCCTTTTCTATGGAAGAAGGAGAAATTTTGGCTCTAGTGGGAGAGTCTGGAAGCGGTAAGTCTCTGACTGCTCTTTCGATTACAAAACTACTTCCCGTCAAACAATTCGAATACACAAACGGTTCGATTGTTTTTAATGGAGCTAATATCCTACAAATCGAAAATGAAAAACTAAGAAGTATTCGAGGCAAAGAAATCGCTTATATTTTTCAAGATCCGTTTACATCTCTTAATCCACTAAAAAAAATCAAAGACCAAATCATTGAATCATACAAAATACATATTTCTGATAATGAAAGAGAAGCAGTGGATAAGGCAAAGTATCTGCTTAATAAAGTGGGACTCACAGAATTAGATGAAAGACTCAATTCCTATCCAGGTCAGATGAGTGGAGGAATGTTACAAAGAATTTGTATTGCATCTAGCTTAATGTGTGATCCAAAGCTTTTGATTGCAGATGAGCCAACGAGTGCTCTCGATGTAACGATTCAATCCCAACTTGTAGATTTACTTCTAAAGATTAAAGAAGAAAATCAAATGTCGATTCTATTTATCTCTCACGACATATCGTTAGTAGCCTCTCTTGCTAATCGAATTGCTGTTATGTATGCGGGACAAATTGTTGAAATTGGTGAAACAGATGCTTTGATAGATAAGCCAACCCATCCTTATACGGAAGCACTACTTCGCTCTATTCCGAGTGGAATTAAAACACATCATAGGCTTGCTGTAATTGATGGCATTGTTCCTTCTCCTGCAGATTATCCTGTCGGATGTCATTTTTCGAGTCGATGCCCGGAAGTAATGGATAGATGTAGAAAGGAAAAGCCCGCTTTATACCAGCTAATTAAGAATAGGCGCTCAGCTTGCTTTTTAAGGGAGAAGAAAAAATGATCGAAGTAAAAAATCTTTCTTCCAGTTATAAAGTTAGCTCAAAAGAATTTTTTAAGAAGAATATAATTCGCGCTGTAGAGGATGTTTCCATTACTATTCCGGAAAATCATACTCTTGGACTTGTTGGTGAATCCGGCTGCGGTAAATCATCATTAGGCAGAACAATTCTTCGTTTACAATCCTTTGACTCGGGAAGTATTTTATACAATGAAGTAGACTTAACTAAGCTTTCACAGAAAGAATTACTTCCATATAGAAAAAATCTGCAAATTATTTTCCAAGACCCTTATTCGTCTTTAAATCCGAGGCTTACGATTTATGAAATTATTACTGAAGGTCTTACGATACATAAAAAAGTATCCAGGAGAGAAGCGACAGACTTATCTGTAGAGATTTTAGAAAAGATGAGTCTTAAGTCGGATATACTTAGCCGTTATCCTCACGAATTCTCTGGTGGTCAACGACAAAGAATTGCAATCGCTCGTGCTCTCATTTTGAATCCTGAATTCATTGTATGCGATGAAGTTGTATCTGCGTTAGATGTATCCAATCAGGCGCAGGTGATTAATCTATTAGCCGATTACAAAAAAGATAAAAATCTTTCTCTTTTATTTATCTCCCATGATCTAAATATCATAACGCATATTTCGGATGACATTGCCATTATGTATCTAGGAAAAGTAGTAGAAGTTGGAAGTAAAAAGGAAATTGTAGACAAGCCATCCCATCCTTACACAAAATCACTATTTGCCTCTACATTTGAATTGGAAAATCGTAAAAAGAAAAGAGTCATTCTCTCAGGAGAAATTCCAGGTGTATTAAATAAACCCAGCGGCTGTTACTTTCACACTCGCTGTCCAATCGCACAGGATATTTGTAAAAGAGAAGTGCCACCAGTGAAGACTCTTTCTAAGACCCATACTTCGGCTTGTCATTTTAGTTAGCGCGATTCCCCCAGTCACCTCGAACAGCGCCTTCTCAAGGTAATCTTTAATTAGAAAAGAGTTGACATTTATATAAAATGCATCAAATCTAAGTCATGGCATCCCACGTGTTAGAAAGAGAGTTTCTCCGAGAAAATTTTGTTCCCATTACTGTAGAGGCATACCAATACCTTACCGAAAAAAACCTAATTTCTGAAAATTCAGAACTAATTGAAGGAGTTATTGTAAAGAAAATGCCAAAGTCACCAATTCATTATTCATTCACTCAGAAATTAATGCTTTTTTTTCAAAACAAGATTTCATCTAAGTATTGGATTAGGCAGGAAGGACCGATTCTTTCTAAACATTCTGTTCCTGAGCCAGACATTGCAATCGTTGATTTTAGAGATGACTATTACGCAGTTGCACATCCAAGTTATGCGCATCTTGTTATAGAGATTTCTCTTACAACGCTTGCATTGGATCGAGATAAGGCTGATATTTATGCCTCAGCCAATATTCCTGAATATTGGATATTTAATTTACAGAATAAAACTCTAGAAGTATTTCAAAATCCTTCTGACGACAAATACCAATTAACCACAATTCTTACAGCTACTGATTCTATTCATCCTCTCTTTCAACCTGAACTCATTTTAGATTTAAAAGATTTTTTATAAATAAATACAGCTTAAAAAGAAAAATCATCTAAATCTAAATTTACTTTATTCCTATCTCAGTTATGCAAAGGCAAATAGCTATTAGTCTACAACTTGAAATTCTGTTCGTCTATTCAGTCTATTGGATTCTGGTTCAAGATTATTGATAATGGGTTGAGTTGATCCTTTTCCATCTGAAATCATCCTTTTTCGCTCAATTCCCTTTGAATGTAAGTATGTGCGAACAGATTCAGCTCTTTCTAGGGATAATATCTTGTTAAGCGCTGTGTCCCCTGTAAGATCGGTATGACCGGTGATTCTAATTTTACTTTCAGGATTGTCTCGGAGAAAATCTGCGATTTGATTTAGAATAGGAAAAGAATCACTTAGAAGCTCACTTGAATTGGTATCGAAGTGCACACTGTTAAGTGTTAATTTCTTCTTGTCTTTAAGCGTTTGTGTTATTTCATCTTTAGTGACTACTTCTTTCTTTGGAGTCTCTTTCTTGGGAAGCTCAACTACATTTGGAATTTCAATGTCTTTTTGTGGAGGATTGACTTTAGTCTCTTCGATTGGTTTGTCTCGAATAGGTTTTTCATTGATTGCAATTTCTGTATCGTCTTTTAATATGAGAGCGGTGTATATATCATAATTCTCATTTACATTCTTCCTACAAAAATAAAATGCGTTATTCGCCTTATCTATAATCATATAGGCTTCGTCACCTTGCGTGTTTATCTCTGGACCTAAGTTTTCAGGGTCGCCATACGTTCCATCTTTTCCTATTTTAGAACGATAGATGTCATAGCCACCAAACCCACCCGGACGATTCGATGCAAAGTATATGTATTTGCCGTCTTTAGATATAACAGCCGCAATGTTCGAGGTGCCTTCTAGATTAATGGGAGATGGAAGTTCTTCTGGTTCTTGTAGTTGGTTACCGATAATCTTTGCTCTCCATATCTTTGCTTCAGATGGAGTGCCGAATGGATAACGTGTAAAGTAAAAATCATTTTCATGAAGGAATGGATTTTCTTCCATTTCCTCCGTATTAATTTTATCGGATAGACTAGAGGCTTTTGCCCATTTACCTCCAATGCTTTCTGCGTAATATAAATCTCTGGATACTCCTAATTTGCCGTTAGTCAATCTAAATTCAATAGATCCATCACGATTAGAGGAGAACACTATAAATTTCTCGTCATCTGAAACAAAAGGACTTTGGTCATCATACGGAGAGTTTAATGCTCTTAATTCAACAGGGTTTGACCATTTCCCATTGACGAGTGTTGATTTATAAAGATCAGTGTATTTTGAATTATTTCTCTTTGAATAAAAATACATAGTCTTGCCGTCAGCAGTTAGCGATGGTGCAAATTCTTGCATATCTGTGTTTATATTTCCTGGAATTGGAATTACTTTTACTTCAGGAATAGAGAGTAAAGAAATAGATAAGAAAAATAGGATTAGGACGAATATTTTTTTACCGGACATAAATCAAAATCTCCTTTGTGATAGAGCGAAATTTGAGATTAATCAATGTATCGGAAAAGAAAAAAATAGATTAACGTTTCATGTCTCTATTTCGTTAAATTTTCGTAAGACAGTTTATTATAAAGAATGGCAGCACCAAGAATCATTTGATCCAATGTGCTGATTAAACCTATTGCTTCCTCTTCTGTGATAATTTTGTCGTCAAGTGCTTTCTTTAAATCCTCTGTGAAATTCAGAATTTCTATTTTAAAATAATGTTCATACCAGAACTTTACTGATTTCACATTTTGAATTTCTTCGGCAGAGTATATATGCGTTAGTTGAAATGAATACTCATCAATAAACTTAAGATTTAATTTCTCAGATTGAATTTGTTTCTTAACATATTTGGTTTGAAGAAAGTTTCTCAAGGTGACGGAAATCTGGATGATATCGCGCATATTGCGGATGATTACGATTTTTTCATTGCCAATTAATTTGCCATCATTCTGAACAAATGCATCATACATTCCTCCTGTATGTTTAAACTCGTGAATCAATGATGATATTAGTTCATTGAATTGGAGTTTTGTATAACTTGAACTTATATTCCATCGGATAAAGAGTTCACCACTTTCGTTTAAAGAAAAATCTTCCATAAAGGTAGTTTCAATTTCTCCAAAAAAAAGTCAAGTGGGATGATAAAGGATTCGAAATCTTATTCATTGAATCCGCCTATTTGACTAAACAAAATATGTTATTTCCTTTTTAGGATACTCTCAGAATAATCTTGCATTTTTTTAAAGCTTCTTTGAAAATGCCTCATCGTATGAATCCAATCAATCTCTTCCGAAAATCTATTAATATTCAATTTTTAACTTTATCGGCAGTCTCAATCGCCTTTACGGGTGCCCTTGTTGGTTTTCTAAGCTACCAATATGCTAAAGATGAATTTGAAAGTAAATTAAAGAATAAAGACATACCTGCTTTATTAAGCTTAAAAGCTACAAAGATTGAAAGCGAATTAGATAAAGCACTTGAAGTTTCCGAAATATTTTCCTCTGATCCAGAATTAATCGAATGGTTTAAATCGAATGGTTTGAATTCTAAATTGGAAAACTCAGCGAAAACCAAAATGAATACTATCGCGAAGCGCTTGAATTATACGAGGGTCTTTGCTTCAAATTATTCTACAAAGGAATATTTTTTTTATGGAGAAAAAAAACAAAACCGACTTGGAAAATTCGAAAATAATCCAGCTATATTGAAAGAAGGCGAAGAAGGAGACAAATGGTTTTTTGATTTTTGGAAATCAGAAAAAGATTCTGAAGTGAACATTGGTAAGTTGAGTGAGCAAGACAAATTAGACAAAGAGAATACGAATGCATATATTAATACGATTATAAAAGACGGACAAAATAGAATTGGAGTGGCAGGCGTAGGTGTTCGATTGACTGACTTTGTAAAAACATTCTTTGCTGATGATGAAGATGGCGGTAGAACGTGGTTAGTTGATAAAAAATCAATGACGATAAAAATTAGTATGGATTTCTCTGAGATTGATAAAGAAGCATCAGATATAATTTCAAAAGATATCAAAAAACATATTCAAAACTACGAACAAAATAAAGCAGAGAGCATAAAGAAAATATTTAACAAGAAGGGGGAACTAACCTTCTTTGGTTACAGGAAGTTACCCATGCATGAGTCTTTGATTGTAGTTTATGCCGTTCCTTATGAAAAAGTTATGGAGCCATTATCTATTATTCGCAAAGTTACAATTGGTTCAACTATTTTCATTGTAATGATTGCTTTCTATGTGTTCTTAGTCTATTCAAGAAAAATTACGAGACCAATTATAGGACTTACGGATATTGCAGAAAGAATTAGTGATGGTGAGTTAAATCTTCGTTATACTACAACTACAAGAAATGAAATTGGAAGATTGGCGGCTTCTTTTAATGCAATGACTGAAAGTCTTGGTGAGAAAAATCGCAGTCTTGAAGATTATAGTAAGAATCTCCAAGAAAAGGTTTATGAGCAAACCTATGAACTGGCAAGGCAGAAGAGAGAATTAGAAATTAAAAATAAAAGTATGCAGAAAGAATTGGAGATGGGGCAGAAGGTTCAAGGAATTTTTCTTTTGCCATTTAACAGTCGATCGGATTGGTATGAAGTATATGCTACTAGTTTTCCTTCAAAAGAACTTGGCGGTGATTTTTTTAGAATTTATGAATCTTCAAGGGACGAATTGTGGCTTTTTATCGGAGATGTGTCAGGAAAAGGCGTTGGTAGTTCACTAATTATGACCGCTGCCGTTTCTCTTTTAGATCAAATGCAGGGAATTGGAGGATCGCTAAATGAATTAGCAAGAGATTTCAATTCTCAGCTATTTCATTTGATTGGTTCGAATAAGGGTAGTGCTCCCGGATTCTTTATTACTGCTGGCTGCGCTTTTTTAAAGAAAGAAGGTAATCTATATTATGCGTATACAGTGAATGCAGGACATGAGCCACCATTACTTCTACGAGAGAATAGCTTTTTTGCTTTACCTTCAGGAGGAAGAGCTTTTGGTATATCAGGGGATACTCACTATAAACTGTTCAAGACCGAATTAAAGAAAGGAGATATTCTTTTCTATGTCACCGATGGAATTTTTGAACAAAGAAATGAATTGGGTGATTTTTTTGAGTTTAGTAATATTCAGGAATCAATACAGAAATATCAAAGCGAATCAATGGAAAATATTTGTCATAGATTGCTTGAAGAGCTTGATAAGTTTGCCTCCAATGTTTCTCAAGAAGACGATAGAACTGTCATTGCTTTAAGGATTTTATAATAGTGAAGCAAAAATAAACCCCTCATCATTCTTCTTCTCTTAAATTAGGAGAACAATGATGAGGGGTTCTTTAGGCTATAAACATCTCACGATGTTGTTATTCTAATCTAGAACTATTGCTTCTTGCGGTTACTCCATATTCTCCCCGCAAGGATTGCTCCTACAAGAATTGCAATGGCTGCTGCCGCACCTCTAGCTGTTCCGCTTTCGGAAGTATTAGAGATGTATGCCATTAAATTGCTTTCTTCTTGATTTGTTAACGCAACACTTGTATCGTAATCATAGGTAACAGTGATGCTTGAGCCAGAAGAAGGCCATGCTGTTCCTGAGAATATGATAGTCTTGCTCCCAGCATTGTATTGCCAGCCATTCGTAGCATCTTGCGATACGGAAGCCCCGTTTACTTTCACAGAGATGGAACTAGAAAGAGGAGTTCTGCTTAATGCATACCCACTACTACCCGCAGCTTGTGTTACAATATTATCCATGATTGAGTTGTAATCCGAGCTACAAATAGATGCGGACGAACCACCGGTAGATTGCGCCAAATCATAGTAGCCGCTCCATTTGTTGTTTGTATAAGCCGCGCTCGTTGGAGCTACTGCACAAGTTCCCGATAAACCAGTTGTAGAATTTAAACCAGATACTGTATATACCTTGTAACCGTTCGTTTTGAAAACATTGCTGTTCACATCAAACGTTGATTTGCCAGCACATGGATTAAATGGAGAAGAGGAAACGTTATTTGCTCCTCCTTGGTAGGTTCCTTGATAACAGCCCCACTGGTCGCCCTCATCACTCACCATTACAAAGATTACTTTTGCTCCGCTTCTTGGAACGATAGTGCTCAGAGCCAATGCTTTTTCGGCTGAGTAGATACCACTTTCAGTTCCACAACCAGCAGTTCCTACATTCACGTTAGTTGTAAAGGCTGCGGCTCCATCGGATGCCGTTGTCCAATTTCCATTCATATCAAAGGCGCGAGTGGTAGGACTTGTGCAACTATTGCTTCCTCCGCTTCCACCTGTTTTAATAACACCTAATCTGTAATTCAAATGCTTGTTCGAAAGCTTATTGAAGAAAGTAGTTGCTGCGTTTTGAACTGCTGATTGCTCTTCTGACATTGACCCAGAGTTATCAACAACCCAAATGAAATCAACGAGAGGATCTGCTGTTGCAACAAACGCATCTGATTTGTTTGCATAGGTTGTGCTTGTAGAAGAGATATTTGTTCCGTTTAGGAATCCAGCAAGAATTGCTTCGTTAGAGGCGTAATCAGTTGCAGAGCTTACACCAACACCAACGATTTCACTTCCACCGGCGTTGTGAGTAACTTGAACAATCACACGAAAGCTAGTAGTTGCAGATTCTGTTGCTTGATTGCTTGGCAGGTTACTAACAGTTCCATTTGCTACATTGACTCCGATTTCTTGGATTAAATGGTCAGAAAGTTCTGTTGGTTTTTTACCTGTGCCTGTTGTTACAGATAGATTATACACAGTTGTGCATCCGCCTGTAAAGTTTGTTGTAGAGCTTGATACTTGGTTGGAACCAGTAATTACATCCGGCGTATCATTAATTACAAGACCCAATACGTATGCACCTAACGTTCCACAACTTGTTTGACTATAATCAGGAATTGCACTAATAAAGCCAGCAGCGTTAGTTGCTCCATTGTAAGTAAGACCTGTGAAATTTCCAGTAGGTGTTGAGCCTACAGCCAGTTGTCCTGGTATCGTTACATTATAACCAGAAACAGTTTGACTACTTGCAACGCCAGTAACAGTGATTGTCCCTGTGCCAGTTATTCCGGAGAGAGTTGCAGTAACTGTGCTAGATCCAACTCCATCTGCGTATGCTTTACCTTTATCTGCTACTGCATTACTAATTGAACATACAGAAGAATTAGAAGAACTCCATGATACTAGGGAGCTTATATCTTGCGTGCTTCCATCTGAATAAGTTCCAGTGGCTGTGTATTGTTTTGTTTCTCCTTTATTAACATTCGCATTTCCACCAATGGATATGGAAACTAACGTTCCTGCTGTTACGGTCAGATTTGAAGTAACAGACTTTCCACCGAAAGATGCTGTAATATTCGCGTTACCGGCTAAGAGACCTTGTGTAGATCCACCATTGGTTGGAGATGTTGTGACACCGGCAACAGTTGTATCGGAAGAAGTCCATACTGCTGAATTGGAAACGTTTTGAGATGTTCCATCCGAATAGTTTGCAGTTAGTGTATAGGCATAAGTAGTTCCTCTAACAATGGAAACCGTTGGTGCTAAAGAAAGCGAAGTTACTGTAGCAGTGGTAACAGCTACATCTTTTGCGCCGGTAATATTCATATAAGTGGCTTGAACACTTACATTTCCTGTTGTCAAAGCGGATAAAGATCCTTTTGCGCCAGAAGTATTCCCAACAGTTGCTGTAGAGGAATTATCTACATTCCAATTTGCAAGAATCGTAATATCTGCTGCTGTTCCATTTGAATAGGTAGCGATTGCGCGATAGGTAGAAGAAGTCCCCGCGGCAATGCTTGCGGAACCTGTAACTGTAACATAAGAGATTGTAATTGCTGATACGATTGTATTTGTGCTACCGGTTCTTCCTTGAAGACTTGCACTGATCGTTGTGGAGCCGGGACCAACTTCAGTTGTCATGCCTGTGCTATTAATATTTATCACTGAGCTATTGCCTGTTATCCATGTAACAAGGGAGGAAATATCCTGTGTTGTTCCGTCAGAAAAAATTCCAGTAGCAGTATATTGGGCAGTAGCACCAGAGCTAAGATTGGTGACTCTACTTACTTCAATAGAAACTAAAGTCGCGCCGGTAATATTCAAATTTGCATCTCCAGTAAGAGATTCAAATTTTGCGTTTACTTTTGCTTGTCCACTCGAAGTTCCTAAGAAGCGACCTTTTTTCGTTGCATCTACTTGCGCTTTATCTGCATTAGTCGCAACACTCCAGGTTGAGTCATTTGTAATATCTTTGATAGTTCCATCTGAATAAATTGCTGTTGCAGTGTAGCTTGCATTCGTGTCTTTAGCAATGGATGTCTCTGATGGAGAAACCGAGATGCGTGTAATCGTTGTTTCCCCCGCGGCATTTGTGTTTGAGCCAGAGACAGAGCTCGTGGTGGTCTGTCCTGCTGAATCATTTTGCAAAATTGATAAAGGAATGTATTTCTTTTCCTTTTTAGAACAACCCGCGGCAAATATGAGGATTGTCATTAATATATAAATTAGTTTCTTCATAACTTTTTTCCATCCTGTAATTGATTGATTGGACTACCAAATTCAATCTATTCTCGGGCAGCATGGTACATAAAAATCAAAATTACGAAAGTCTTTTTTTTGAAAAGCTCCAATCTTGGTCTAGTTTTTTATTTCCTGTCTCTAAGATCCTCCAGATCACTCAGTTCAACAGAAAGTGCGTTAGTCGAAATCTGTATTTCCCATACGGTAAGAGAAAGAGACATCGCCAGAAGAACTAGGCTTAGTTGAAAGATGATTCTGGCAAATGATAGTTCGCCTATAAAAATAAGCAACATGCAGATTACGCAGAGTAGAATACTGGAAATTCCAAAGAATTGCATGTAGCGAATCAGCTTTAGACGATGGCGAAGAGATTTTATTTGAACGAGAAGCTTCTGTTCTTTTGTAGTTGAATATTCAGTGTATAAGTCGCGGATTAATTTTGCTAAACTTAAAAATCTATTTGTGTATGCTAGCATCAAAAGTGATATTGCGGGAAATAAAAGTGATGGGGTATTTAATGTAAGTTCCATTCCTTTCATCTATTTCGATAATTGTCTTGAGTCAACGTAAAGTTTTCTATTAAGGCTTAGCAACACATCTTACATAGAAGCGAGTTAGCTTTGTGGAGTAAAATGCATCGTAACTCTTTACCGAAATCGTATACGCCGAATCAGGCTCGTCTTCGTAAGGGGTAGACGACCAGTATTCGCAACATGGA
>Ga0209174_10000822_pt1 | contig 22590 bp, 10 predicted proteins | sample JI91814BDNA_FD_187505 | JGI IMG/M metagenome (GOLD analysis project Ga0209174, IMG submission 187505) | Wastewater effluent complex algal communities from Wisconsin, to seasonally profile nutrient transformation and Carbon sequestration -... | ecosystem: Engineered > WWTP > Effluent > Algae...
TCACGTTACCATGCTGCTTTCAATCTTATACGATCCCGAAGCTGTGCAACTTGTACGTGAAAACATTGAGTCTGGCGATCCCAACGGTATAGCATATGCGCTTGAGCTGATGGACTTATTCGTTGAGAAAGATCTTAAACCAAAGCTCTTCCCCTTATTCGATGATATACCGGTAGAGCAAAAGCTAGAACAATTACAGGTTTATTTCCCGCGTGAAAGCTATAACCCAATCCAGGTAATCAACTACATCCTGAACCGCGACTTCAACATGAATAACCGCTGGACGAAAGTATGTGCGGTCCATGTATCTGCCTACCTGAAAGATTTCCGCGTAAGCCGGGGATTGATTGCGCAAATGTTCAACCAGGACAAAATGTTGCAGGAAACTGCCGCCTGGGTGATCTACAATAAAGACAAGAATATCTACAAAGTAATTTCTGAACGCCTGCCGAATCGCGACAAAAAATTCCTTGATTCATCTATTGAAAACAATCAGCTGCTAGATGGACTGGATGATGGTTTCTTCCTGGGCATTGAGATGGTACTGTTCCTGAAACAATTGCCGGAGTTCAAAAACATTAATGGTGTTCTGCTGGCGGACTTATTTGATAAAATCTCACCGCTTGACTTAAATGCCGGCCAAAAATTAACCTTTGATGCTAAAGATCAGGACATGCCAATCATTATCGTGGCACTTGGAGAAATTAAGCTGAAAGATGATGACACGGTTGTCAAAACATTGAAAGCAGGAAGTGTGTATGGTGACATCTTTCAGAATGGTCAGGCCGTTGCTGCAAAAAGCATTGAAGCAACCGAACGCTCCATCGTATTTAAAATTAATCTTGCAGACTTCTATTTCGTAATGGCCAACCATCACGAGCTTGTGGAAGGACTTATTAAGAATATTACCAACACGCAGGCTAAGGCCAACGTGTTAAACCCTTAACCCTAGAACGATGAATTTTGAAGTAGATGTACTTGTATTATTTGCTGACCGCGATAATGAAAAAGGTCAGGGCGGACAAGCCGGATGGGTAGCACAGTTTAAGCGGTTCCTTGAGCTTATGCTAACGCAAGTTCTTGGCGAGAAGCCAAAAATCCTGTTGAAAAGCGAGTTCGATAATATGGCTTCACCCAAGCTTGATAACGCTGCGGTTGCAGTAAGTTTGTTATCGCAGGACTTTATTAAATCCGGTCAGTGCCTCGATAACCTCGAAACGTTCTACAAAGCCATTGAAGCGTCCGGCAAAAGCCGCAACCGTGTATTCAAAGTTTTTAAATCTCCCCTTTCCGTTATGGAGCAACCTCCACGCTTACGCGAGATGATCGGATATGAGATGTATCAGCTTGATTCCGAATCAGGCGAAGTGCGTGAATACACCGATTACTTCAGCAATGAAGCAGAACGGCAGTACTGGATGAAAATGGTTGACTTGGCGTACGACATCTTTGATACAATCGTTCAATTAAGAGAAGGCGCAGCCAAATCAGAGGTTAAGAACATTTACAAGCGTAAAACAATCTACCTCGCAGAAACAGGTCACGATCTTTCCGTGCAGCGAAACATCATCAAGCGTGAATTGCAGCGCCACGGATACATTGTATTGCCGAATCAGACACTGCCTGGCTTTGCGAAAGACCTTGAAAAAATCGTCCGCAGAGATGTGGAAGATGCAAGTCTCTCCATTCACCTGATCGGCAGCGCGTATGGTGAAATTCCGGATGGCGCAGATCGATCCATTGTTGATCTTCAAAACAGGTTTGCGGCCGAAAAAAGTCAGAAAGTAGGTAAAGATCAATTTTCAAGGTTGATCTGGATCTCCCCTACACTGAATAATGCAAGCGAACGCCAAAAAGCATTCATTGATAACATCAAGCGCGATACGGATGCTCAGGAAGGAGCTGAGATTCTCCAAACACCGTTAGAGGATTTCAAAAACATCGTCCGTGAAGAATTGCTTGATACACATGAGAAGAAAGCGTTGGATGATACCGGTGGAAAATCTGTTTACCTGGTTCATGACCGGATTGACCATAACGATGTAAAACCATTGATTGATGCGATTCAGAAATCGGGTTACAAAGTTCTTGTTCCTGACTTTGAAGGTGAACTGCTTGACTTACGTCAAAAGCACATCGATAATTTAAGAAACTTCGATGCAGCGATTATCTACAAAGGAAAAGTTAACGATCAGTGGGTGCGCATGAAAGTGCTTGATCTTTTGAAAGCTCCCGGCTTTGGAAGAAAGAAGCCTATTAAAGGAAAGGCAGTATTCACTGCTCCCGGTGCAGCGGTGAATCTTGAAGCATTTAAAAATCAAAATGTGCGGATCGTTGAAAGCGATCTGCGTGACTCAGAGAAATCAATTACGTCTTTATTAGCAGAATTTAACGCTTAACATTATGGCACAGCAAGTTGACGAAAAGGTATCAACCTTAAACCCCTTCCCCGGGTTACGTCCATTCAAAATTGAAGAGAGCCATTTGTTCTTCGGTCGCGAAGGACAAAGTGATGAGGTACTTCTCAAGCTTTCGAAAAGTCGGTTCGTAGGTGTTATCGGACCCAGCGGTAGCGGTAAGTCTTCGTTTATTTATTGCGGAGTACTACCGATCCTGTATGGTGGTTTCTTAACGGATGCCAGCCCGAACTGGGAGGTTGTGGTAACACGCCCCGGTGCCGGCCCGATCGATAACCTGGCAGAATCGCTGCTCAAAAACAACAAGGAATACCTCGATGCCGATCCGGAAGAAAAGAAGATTAAACGCACGATTTTCTCTACCCTCCTGCGAAGCAGTTCCCTCGGACTTGTTGAAGCGGTTGAGCAATCCAGAAGGTCAGGTGATGTAAACTACCTGATTCTGGTCGATCAGTTTGAAGAATTGTTCCGCTTCAAGGATAGTACCGATCCAAATTCAGTTAACGAAACGTTAGCCTTTGTTAACCTGTTGATCGAAGCCATCAACTACCCGGACTCTCCGATCTATGTAGCCATCACGATGCGTTCTGACTTTATCGGTGACTGTGCACAATTCCCTGAACTCACAAGAAAGATTAACGATAGCCACTACCTGATTCCTCAATTAACACGCGAACAAAAACGCAGAGCAATTGAAGGTCCGGTTGCGGTAGGCGGTGCCAAAATTACTCCACGCCTCGTACAGCAATTATTAAATGACTTGGGTGATAACCCGGATCAATTACCGATTCTTCAGCACGCATTGATGCGTACGTGGAGCTACTGGTCGTCCTACCGCGATTATGAAGAAGAGCAGGTTGACCTGAAACATTACGAAGCCATCGGTACCATGGCGGAAGCCTTGTCGATGCACGCAAACGAAGCATTCGATGAACTTACCGATGATCAGAAACGAATTTGCGAAATCCTCTTTAAAGCCATCACAGAAAAACGTGGTGAGAACTTTGGGATCAGACGACCCACGCGCTTAAATGAAATTGCCGCAATTGCGGATTGCTCCGAAGAAGAAGTAACTGAAGTAATTGAAAAATTCCGAGAGCCCGGCAGATCATTATTAACCCCGGCCTTCGGGACACCGATGTCATCGAAATCGATGATCGATATCTCGCACGAAAGCTTGATGCGGATCTGGGTTCGGTTGAAAAACTGGGTTGACGATGAAGCCGAAGCTGTGCAGATGTACATCCGCTTAGCGGAAGCTGCGAGTATGTATCAGGTAGGCAAAGCCGGCCTTTGGAGACCACCGGATTTACAATTAGCGCTCAACTGGCAGGCCAAGCACAAGCCTACATTGATTTGGGGCCAGCGTTATCATCCGGCTTTTGAACGTACGCTTGTATTCCTTGAATATTCGAAGAAAGAATTCGAGACCGAGCAGCGGATTAAGGAGCTTGAACAGAAGCGCAAGCTTCAGCGTGCGAGAAGAACTGCGCTTGTACTTGCGACAGCAACTGTTATTTCGATCCTATTCCTGATTTTTGCGTTCGTTAAAAAGCTTGAAGCAGACCAAAACTTATTAGAAGCAAAACGTCAGGAGCAGCTTGCAAAAGAAGCGCAGAAACTTGCTGATGAACAAAAAATCGCTGCGATTGCAGCGAGAGATGAAGCAGAGATACAACGAGCTGCGGCCTTAGCTGCAAAAGAAGAAGCTGATAAACAAAGAAAGCTTGCAGAACAAAATGAACTGTTGGCTCAGGAAAATGCTGAGAAGGCAAAACGTGAAGCGACTCGCGCTAACGACAATGCCGTAATCGCTAAAAAGAATGAGCTTCAAGCCAAGAGTAACGAAGAGAAGGCAATAATAGCCCGCCAGGATGCAACCCGCAGAAGTTACTTGTCACAAGCAAAAGCTATGGCGCTTAAATCGAAAGAGTTAAGCAGTGAGCCGGATTTACAATCGCTTCTGGCTCAGCAGGCCTATCTGTTCAACACGGAGTTTACGGGCGAACCATACGATGACGATATCTATAATGGTCTGCTTACCGCGTTGCGGACACGCGATCACGCCTTGACCAAGAGTCTTATCGGTCATGAGCTCGGTGCTGCGCGCGCACTGATCACACTTGCCAAGGATGATAATATCTATTCCGGAGGCAGTGATGGAAAGATTATAAAATGGAAGCATAATGACGGTCAATGGCCTGCAGAAGTGTTGGTTGATAAAGTTGGTAATCCTGATTATCAGGTTTACTCGATGGATGTAGACCCATCTGAAACAACACTTGTAGCGGCTGGATTGTATACACCTGATGGGCAAAACAATTTTATCAACGTGTACGACCTCAAGAACATGTCAGCTCCAAAACGCGTGTATGGATTTACAAACTCGGTGGAAAATGTTCACTTCACACCGGACGGAAAAGGCGTTTATGTGCGTGATAATGCCGGAAGAAGCATCAAGTACTCTGACCTTAATACTGCCAAAGAAGTTATCAAACCGCCCGTTAAAATCAATTCCATTGATCTAAGCTGGGATGGCAAGAAACTGGCGGGCGCTGGTGAGAACGGTGTCTTGTACATCTGGGATCTCGCGAATAACTATGCCGTTACTGAAATCAATCTTAGAACACGCAATAACACGCACTTAACAGCTGTTTCATGGCATCCCAAGGCTGAGCAATTGATTACAGGTGATACGGATGGTTTGCTGAGAATCGTAAGCACCGTGAGCAACTCAGTTGTTAAGAGCCTGCCTGGTCACGAAGGCCCGATTGAACAGATTAAGTACAACCATGGAGCAAGCTTCTTTGCTTCTGCGAGCAAGGATAAAAGCGTTAGGCTTTGGAATTTGAATAAGCTGAACGTTCAGCCTATCCAGCTCAAAGGTCATGGTGACTGGGTATGGACAATTGCGTTTACGCCTAACGATGAGCAATTAATGGTCGGGTTACAAAGTTCACGGCAGGTTATCAAGCGCAGCGCCACCGCTGACGAGATAGGTATCGCGAATGAAGAAAGTATCTGGGCCTATCCAACAAAAATCACAACCATGTCTAATATTCTCTGTTCGACTTATATCAAACGGAATATGACAGACGAAGAATGGATTGCGCATGTTGGAAAACTGGATGAAATGCCTAAAGAGACTACCTGTTCAAATATTAAATAATTTGATTCGATGAGAAGACTTCTACCCCTACTCTTTCTATTCATTTCATATTGCTCACTTGCCCAAACGCCTGGAGGTCCTACACCAGCCCAAACGTTGAGGCTTGCCCGCGCAACGTATGAACAGGGAAGACTTCATGAAATTCCCTCACAGCTTAGTGAGGAAATTATATCACAGATGAGCAAGCAGGAAAAAGTAGAAGCCTATAAAATTCTGTGCTTAAGCTATATCTACCTGGAAGAGCCGGAAAAAGCTGATGAGGCGATGCTAAATATTCTCAGTACGGATCATTATTATGAAATAAATGATCGGGTAGACCCGGCAGAGTTCGTAGCGCTTTATTATACCTTTCGCAGAAATCCAATTTATCGTATTGGTGCAAAGCTTGGCGGAAATTTTAGCCGGCCTAATGTGTCTGAATCCGTTTCTGCAGTAGAACTGGATAAAGATAGTCGTTACAAGCCATCCTTTGGGCTTCAATTTGGAGTAGCCGCAGAGTTTCCTCTTTTTACAAAATTAACGGTTCATGGTGAATTACTCTATTTACAGCACCGGTATCAAATAAGCGAAAAAGTTAACCGGGTTGACTTGGAAACAGGTGAAACCTTGGTGAATGAATTTACGGGTGTCGAGAGCCAGAATTGGATAAGCCTCCCGATGAGTATCGAATATGCTTATCTAAATGCAAATTCAACGTTTCATAAAAAGTTTAGACCGTATGTCGCTGGTGGTGTTGTACTGGAATATCTCACGGGCGCAAACATAACGGCAGATCGTGAACGTGAAGGAGAAGCATCAATCCCCGAGTCGAGTATTGACATCGAACGCGAAAAGTTTAATCTCAGTTTAACGGTTTCTACTGGTATAAAAATTAAAATGGCATCGGGATTATTTGTCGCGGATGTACGCTACGTTCATGGATTAACGAATGTAAGCTCATCAGAAACTGCGTTTAGTAATCAGAAACTCTTATGGGAATATGGCTATGCAGATCCAATATTTAAGATGAGTTCATTTGGAGCTACATTCTCCTATGTACAAGACATTTTTAAGCCTAAAAAATTGAAACGGAAAAAATGAGATATATTCTATTCTTTGCAGTATGCGCTGCATTATTTACTTCATGTAACAACTTAGAGGATGCAAAACCTGCGGACCGGAATACGTTTGTGAAATCGTTGGAGGGCCCTTACGACCTTCGTGCAGCTTCGTTAGAGTTAATCCCTGGCGGCTTTGTTATTCTGGCTAATGAAACTGTTATCAAGGTGGATACTTCTTACATCCAAACAGTATTGATTGAAGTCACTGAAAAAGGCGACAGGGTTGGAGAATTTCATCCTTTTACGGGGGGTACAGGCAAATCTTTTAAGCCGTTGTTTGACGATGGCTTAGTGACAGGTTACATCATCGTGGGAGACAGTATTTATATCGACCCTCTCGCGCAACAAGCGGCCAATGTTTCTATAGCCTCTATGAGAATCCTAATAGTCAATAATAATTTTAGCAGAAGCAAATCCCTATTCATTTCCGACAAAGAACCTATCACTGATGTGAATGGTGGGCATCCCGTTAAAACGGATTTTTTTGGAGGCGCGGTAAATACATCCTCCGATGATAGAATTATTTTGCTGGGAACATACAAAGAAGGCTTAATCAACCAGGCAGCCGCCCCTGAAAAACAACTGCTGTTTTCCCTAGATGCTGACCGCGATAGTGCTTGGTTCAAAACCTATGACCTTCTGGGAAATACCTATACAAACGCAAAATCAGTTCATTTTTCTTATGAAAATACTGTAGAGAGTATAATTTGGGCTACTGCAATAGCGGATGTTCAGGGGGATTTTACCTCCTCTTACCTAGCGATACCCAAGGTGAGTGAAGACGCCAGGTTTGATAATTTTGATCCTTTCGGTCAAAATTCTACACAGCTCTTTTTACCAAGAGATATTCAGAAAGCAAAAAGCGAGGAATTCGGATTTGGCGTGATTGGTACCTATAGCGAAACAACGGATGGCGCAAAATCAAATATATTTTTCCTTCGGGTAAACATCGCAGGCAAGGTAATCCCAGATAGTGAACGGTATTTTGATGCGATAGAGTCCTTTAAAAAGGACTCTGCTGATGTTCATAAAAATATTTCGTCCATCATTGACGAAGGCGAGGCAATTGCTGCAACAAAAGATGGATTTGTGTTAGCGGGTTCTTTCACTACAATTCCAGCCAAAGGAAAAGGCGGAAAAGATATTTTCCTGGTAAAGGTTGACGATTTAGGAAACATGCTTTGGGCAAAAACTTTTGGCGGATCGGGTGATGAGACGGTGAGTGTTGTGCGTGAAACCGATGATGGCGGATTGATCATTTGCGGAACCAATACCCTGGGCGGTTACTCCAGTATATTTTTAATCAGGACAGATAAAAACGGTGAGCTCAAAAACTAGTACCCCATGAAGAAAACTTTACAAACAATATCTCTCAGCTTTTTATTCATTACGATATTTTCATCAGTCGCGTATGCGCAGCCTACCCCAACATTCAATCCAATAAATGGAGCCGCGGGGGTTTCCTTATCAGGAAATCTTATTATTACATTCAGTGAAGCAGTACGCAAGCTCGATGATAGCGCTATAACTCCGGCAGATCTGCTAACGCTGGTCGAGTTGAAACTTACCAATAATGCAGGCGCAGGCGTACCGTTTACGGCAACCATTGATGGAACCAATACCATCATCACGGTTGACCCGACATCAAACCTTACAAGCAGTACGGTATACTACCTCGAAATTAATCCGGTGGAAAATGCTTCTAACAGCGCCTCCACGGCACAAAATATCACGTTTACAACACTTGACGCAATTCCTCCGGTTCCAACATTCAGTCCCTTAAATGCCGCTATTGGAGTTGTAGAGACATCAAATATCACAATTACATTTGATGAGCCTATCCGAAAAATTGATAACTCCGCCATTACTCCGGCCGATCTCGCTACCCTGGTTGAATTAAAGCTGACGAATGATGCAGGAGCAGCTGTCGGGTTTTCCGCCTCCATCGATGGAACTAATATGATTGTCACTATTGATCCTACACCTATACTCACACAGAATACACTTTACTACGTAGAAATCAACGCAGTTGAAGATGCCAGTAACAATGCTACAACAGCGGCCAATATTACGTTCACAACCGGCAACACACTACCTCCAACAACAACCTTTAATCCGTTAAACGGAGCCATCGGAGTTGCGCTCGCGTCAAACCTGATCATAACATTTAATGAACCTGTACGAAAACTTGACGATAGTCCGATAGCTCCCGCAGACTTGTTAACCCTGGTCGAATTAAAGCTTACGAACAATGCCGGAGCAGCCGTACCGTTTACTGCTACGATTGACGGAACCAATTCGATAATCACAGTTGACCCGACTTCAAACCTGACAGGCGGAATAGTTTATTACCTGGAAATCAATCCTGTTGAAGATGCAGGAAATAATGCCATATCTGCCACTAACATCACATTTACAACAATTGATACAGCACCACCGGTTCCGACATTTAACCCAGTTAATGGCGCAATAGGTGTGGTAGAAGGAAACAACATCGTAATCACGTTTGATGAGCCCATTCGTAAACTTGATGATTCTCCCATTACTCCTGCCGATCTGGCTACCTTGGTAGAATTAAAATTCACTAACAATGGTGGAGCTGGCGTTCCTTTTTCAGCAACGATCAGCGGAGGAAATACAATTGTAACCGTTGACCCAACGGCAAACCTGGCGGGCAATACACTCTACTATGTGGAGATTAACCCGGTAGAAGATGCCAGCAATAACGCCACTACAGCTGCTAACATTACATTTACTACTGGTGATACCCAGCCCCCGGCCATAACGTTTAGTCCTGTAGCAGCATCAGTCAATTTTTCTGCTCTAGGAAATATTACCATTACTTTTACGGAAGCTGTACGAAAGACTGACGATACACCAATTACTGTGGGCGATCTTGCCACCTTGGTTGAATTGAAACTTACGAATAATGGAGGAGCGGCTGTTCCTTTTACGCCATCGATTAATGGCGGAAACACAATCATTACGATTAACCCTACCTCTACGCTGCTTCATAACCAGGTCTACTACGTTGAGATAAACCCAGTTGAAGACGCAGCGAATAATGCTATTGTCGCTACCAATATTACCTTCACGACAGAAGACAGGCCAGCCATCACATCTTTTTTGCCGGCTGCTGCTGAACGATGTATTGGTGATGATGTAACCATTAATGGTGCTCGCTTCACCGGAACAGGAAATCCGTTAACAGGTTCTACACAGCCCACTGTGTATGTAAATGCAGTTGCCGTCCCAGGCGCAAACATTGTTTCATTCAATGCGACACAGGTTGTGTTTACATTGCCTTCAATGGTTGCGGGTAATTATCCGATCACCGTCCGTAACAACGATAGCGACCTGTTAAGTGCGGGAAGTAACTTTGATGTGCGGCCGGCAATCAATACAGGATTAACCGTAACCCCCGCAACCTTTAGCCCTGCTCAGAACACAAACGTGAATATTGCGGTTAATAGCACACAGGATGGTAATTACTCCTATTCATTAATATTAACAGCTGCTCCGGGTGGCTATTCTCTCGTTCCGCCCGCAACGGTCCATACGTTAGCCGGTAATAGTGGAACCCGAACATTAAATACCTCGGACGGACCCGATCCTGACTTAACAAGTGTCGGTAATTATACGTATCAGATCGATGTTTCGAGGAATAACTGCGTTACGCGCACACTAACAAACACACCCTTCATATTAAACGTTGCCTCGCTTGCACTAAATGTCAGTGCCACTGACGCAAACGTTTGTGCAGGAAGCAGCACAACACTAATCGGAGCTGCCAGTGGAGGTACAGGGTTTTATCAATTCCGTTGGACATCCGTACCGCCAGGCTATACCAGCAGCGCTTCCAGTCCTACGGTTACCCCTCCGGGAAACATTCGGTATAATCTGGAGATTGAAGATAACGCAGGGAACATCCTGACAGATTTTATTGATATCGTTGTGAACCCCTTACCTGTTGCCGATATAATTCCAGCTCCGCTTGAAAGTGTAGTGCGTACAAATTATACAATTGAAAACAGAGATTACCAATTATACGGGTCTCCGGCAGGAGGTGTGTTTAGTGGATTAGGTGTATACCTCAATAGCAACGGTAACTATTACTTTAATCCGTTTAATGCAGGTACAGGTACTAAACTGATAACGTATACCTATACCGATGGTCAGGGATGTTCAGATCAGGATACAGAAAATTTCATTGTTAATAACGCTGCCATTAATAATCTTGATTTGGCCTACTGTAGAAATATCTCAGCTGGAGTTCCGCTTCAAACAGAAATTAATTTAAGCCCTAACAGTACGTTCCCGCCAGCCGCTTCGATTCAATTTACCCGGTTAGTGTTTTACCGTCAGCTTCGTAATCCACCTTATACATATTGTATTGCAGTTAACGCCCCCACATTTACACAATGTGATGACGGGTTCGGATCTCCACTCCCAAACCCGTTAACACCCACTAGTTTTAATATAGTCCCAGACATACAGACGGGATTAAATGTTTCTCTGCCAACCGCTTACACCCTCAACCTGGATGTAGTCCGACAATATTGGGGATACTCTACTGAAAATTACTTTTATATCTTAGCCTATGGGAAGGACGCCTCCGGAAATGAGACGTACCATACCTTTCAGTACTTTGATGTGTTCGATAATAATCCTGCTCCGTCTATCGTTGGGATCAATGAAGCTCAGAACATATGCTCGGATGCCGGAAATATTACCTTAACTTCGTCTGAGCCAAGCTACACTGTTTCCAGTTTTGCAATTACAACCGGACCAACTGGCTCATTGACAACACCAGGCGGAGTATTTAATCCGGCCGATGCTTCCTTGTCAGGGGCTGATGAACGTCCCATGGCGATAAGGATGGCTTACTCAGATTTCAATAACTGTCCAAATGCTGTTGTAAGAAATTTTACATGGGTTAAGAAGCCTTCAGTTATCAATGTCTTAGATACAGCATTTTGCCAATTTGGGGATGCATCAGCCTTTAAGATAGAGGCCTCTGCTAGTGGCTCTGCGGATCGGGCGTATTGGTATGATGTTGATCCTGCATTACCACCTCCTGCTACTGTACTCGACTCAGTCAATTTCACACTTAAGGTTCCGGGCATAACTGGCCTAAATGCCTTTACTGAAGACTTTTTTGTTCTGCAAAGTTATAAGGGCTGTAAAGGGAACGCGAAAAAGGTCAATTTTACAATAAACCCGGCTCCTGATGCTACCATCACAAACAGCCCTATTTGTGAAGACCGGACTTTCAACCTTTCCGGGCCTGAACAAAGTCCGGGTACGGCTTATGCCAGTTATGAATGGTTCTATGGAGATGGCGAAACGGAAATATTTACGAGTGACAGTACAACAACTCATAAATATGGCCTTGGTTCAGCCAACTCGTTGCGAACTATCACACTAATCGTAACAACTGGACTGGGATGCACGGCTCAGGATCAGCTTCTGAATCAAGTTGTCAGCCCAAACCCCAAGCCTAATTTCACTTATCAGAAAGTCTGTGAAAACGATGCAACCGAGTTTAATGGAATAAGTGACATTAATACAGCAGGAACGAAGTATGCATGGGATTTTGGTGACGGAGTAACGATAGCTAAGGGACTTTTAGGAGATCCTGCCCCTGAAGGTGGCACACTTGAAGATCCTAGACATAAATTTCTGGCAGGTTCAGGTCAATACACTGTTAAGATAATTACCTATTCACCGGCTCAATGCTACGATTCCCTGATAAAGACCATAACAATTCTGGATACCTTAAAAAGATCTTCTATAAATCCATACCTGATGTCCCCGTCACAAGATGGTGGCAAAGGTTACTGGAGAGTTGAGGATATTAATGGCAATACTTCGTGGGAGTTTGACACTCCTGCCACCAGCGTCATGGATGAATTTTCTTCGGATGCCTGGGTTACCAATGCTGCGGGTACCTATTCAGCAAATGAATATTCATTCCTTAACAGCCCCTGCTTGAATATATCGAGTATTGAGCGACCCGTCCTTTCATTAGAGTATGTGTTGAACATGCAGGAAGGTACGGATGGACTGGTTATGGAGTTCTCAAAAGATGGAGGTATAACGTGGTCGCCATTGGGCACGGTCAATTCCGGTTTTAACTGGTTTAATACCAATGGCTTTGATATTGGAAACATTGGCAGCAGCTCGTTTGGATGGTCTGGCAACTCATGGGACCTGCCGGATAATATTGCCGGGGATACGCTGGTACAAGGCAGAAGAGCGTTGGATAATATTACTGGTCTCTTAAATCCGTCAGATCGAACAAACCTCAGGTTTAGAATCGCTTTCAAGACAAATGGTGAAGGCGAGTTGGATGGTTTTGCTTTTAACAATTTGACAATTGGAAGCCGGAACAGGATTCTATTGGTAGAGAATTTTACCAACCAGTCTGACCCGAATTATGGCGACAATAATGTAGCCTATAAAGCCATTCCAATCGGTGAAGTTGTGAAAATACAGTATCATGTTGGAGCACCGGGCGCAGATCCGAATTATGAATTCAATACAGCTGACCCATCTGCCCGCGCAGCATATTATGGTATTCCGCTCAATCAAAACACCATTCCGCGTGGCTATATCGATGGAAAAAGCGATGGAAACTTTATGAGTCCTCTGTGGGTACAGACACAACGGGATCAACGGTCTTTAAAAGTTGCTCCATACAACATTACTATAAGCTCGCTTGAGCCCCAGGATTCAACTTATCTTAGAGTATCGGTAAGCGTTGAAGCGTTGCAGGATATTCCTCAACCACAGGATCCAATTCTGCACATCGCTGTTGTTCAGGAAACTGAAGGCGCTAATGAATACGTGCTGCGTAAGCTCTTACCATCGGCTTCTGGGACGAGGATGCCAAAAGGAATGGCAGAAGATGAGATTTTCTCAGTGACGGAAAGCGTACGTATCCAAGGTCTTCCGGCAGCTGCGTATGATGATCTGGTAGTTATTGCTTTTATCCAGGACGAAAACGGAATCCGTGAGGTTTACCAGGCCGCGCTAAACGATACACTGAATCATCTCCCTGATGCGACCGTAGTAACTAGTACGGAAGATCCAGAATATGCCAAACACATTTACCTCTACCCTAACCCAGCAAACAATGAAGTAAACATTGAGCTTCCATCTGCCGTGAGCAAACCAACTCCGGTTGCGCTGTCAGATGCATACGGTCGGGTTGTATATCAGGCAGAATTCAAAGCGGGTGAGCAAACCATGAAAGTTCCAACATCAGCTTTTGCTAATGGTATTTACATGATGCAGATCCTCACTCCGCAAGGAAATAAGGTTCTGAGAAAAGTGATGGTGAAGCACTGATAATCAGTTTAAATAGCAGAATCAAAGCCGCCTTCGGGCGGCTTTTTTTATACACAAATTATAGCTGCGAACTCAATTAAGCCATCTATTCAGGATGGCTCTTTAATTTTATTTACTATCTTCCATAACCTTACCCCACGTTTATGAAAAAAAATTTACTCCTTTTTATTCTGCTTAGCTTGGTATCCTTTGGATACTCACAAACCTGCGCTCCCATAATAAGCGGGCCTAACACAGTTTGCGTAGGAACGACTGTTGGATATACTGCATATTCCAGTCCACCGGGCAGTTTATCATGGTATATAAATGGAGGCGGTTCCTTTTTAGGCAGTCCTATTAATCCGGTTAATCCACAAATAAATTGGACAACACCAGGTACATGGCAGATTACCGTTTCTGCTCTATCATGCCCGGGTAGTCCATCAACAACCTACACGGTAAACGTTGTAAACGCTTCAACTATTTCTGCGCCAACGCTTATTACAGGACCTCTCGCACTCTGCAACGGAACTACATCGACATATTCCGTTCCAGCGATTGCCGGTTTAACCCCAATATGGATGATCACTACGGTTAGTCAATTTGGTTCTCAGCCTGTATTAACACCAACCGGTAATCAGGTAAGTGTTACGTGGCCGGGCACGTTCGGAAATTATATTTTATCAGCCTCTTACTCCAACGGGACATGTTCAGGTGCTCAAAAATCTGTGACAATCGTTAATTCTACCGGGACAGCGCCAGTTTCATTGTATGGAAATGGCACAGATGCTTTCTGTCTCAACCAGACTTATAATTTCACAGCTTCCGGGGATTTTCAAGATACATTCACCTGGTCATTGCCCTCTGGTGGAACAATTACACCAACTGGCAACAGTGCACTCGTGCAATGGACAAGTCAGGGTTCGTTTGTTATAACAGTTACAGCCACTAATCCGTGCGGGGCACCCCGAAGCGCCAGCAGAACAATATCGGTAGGCCCACCAGTTCCATCCGCACCTGGAACAATTACTAGACAAAATTCACTTACGTGCCTGAATCAAACAGAACGACTATCGGTTTCTGCGGTTGCAGGCGCGACCTCCTATAAATGGACAATTCGTCCAAGCAATGGACTTTTTGCATACACGACAAGTGTACCCTATATCGATCAAACCTTTTCAGCTAACGGCCCGGTTACTGCCAGTGTAATCGCCTCCAACGGGTTTTGTGATAGCCCTTCTTCACCTGATTTTACATTTACGGCTGGAATACCGCCCATGCAAACATCCTTTCCATCACCAGTGTGCGTTGGAACGCCTGTTACCGTTTCAATAACGTCTACAGGTAGTATGAGTGGATATACGTTTACCTGGAATGTGGGTAACGGTATAATTATTGGGCCTTCAACAGGAAGTAGTATCTCCGTCAAATGGGATACCCCAGGAACAAGGGGTATAACTGCGCAGGCATCTACTCCTTGCGGGGACATAGCCGTGCCTACCCCACCTTCGTTTATCACTCCGATTACTGTACAGGGCACAACCTTTACGTTAAGTCCAATTTCCGGAGTTAGCCAGGCATGCCTTGGGGAATATTCTTACACCTCCATGACCGATGTGCCTTCAACACCCTTTGGCCCGGGTATCACACCAAACTGGACAATAACGCTGCAAGGTGGAGGAGCTACCACGGGAGGAACTATCTCCCAGACTCTATATCAAACGAAAGTTACATGGAATACTCCCGGAAACTATACACTTACTGCTACAGCTACAAATGCTTGCGGATTTGTACAATCTCAATCGATGAATGTTACAGTTGCCAATGGACCAAAACCCACCACTCCATATATTAACGGTGTCAGCAGTGAGGTTTATTGCACTGCATCATTTCCAAGTGTGAGACCGTACTCCGTTCCGGCTACAGCCGGTTACACCTATGCATGGGGAATTTATGGACTACCAGGAGATGCAATTTCTTCATCGGCCAATACAGCAACGGTTACATGGAGTGGGGATGGAGTAGCTAATGTTTATGTCATACCATCCTCCGCATCTTGTACGGGAGAAAGAACCTATCTTACCTCTTCACATTGGTTAAATAGTACCATTGGAACGTTATCTTCATCCGGGCCTTCAACCGCCTGTGCGTACACGAGTATCCCTATTACACTTTCCCTAACATCTGCTACCGGATCGGTTACCTATCGGGTAAGAAAAAAAGGAGATAATGGTGCATGGAGTTCCTGGACTGATCTTTCCTCTCCCAACTATACAATTGGTTATGCTGGTTTTTCGGTAGAACCTGTTTATTCAGCTTATTATTTCGAATTTCAGGCAGTTGCACAAAGTGGTGCCTGCACACCTGCGTACTCTAATGTTATAACGTTTACGGGATATGTTCCGCCTGCTTTTTCAAATCCGTCATCCTACTTTTATTCGAAATCAATATGTAGTGGTGATAACGTTTCCCTTATTCCAACTTCAAATACGCCAGGCATGACGGTATCATGGACATCTTCCGTATCAGGAGGATCCGTAACAGGAGCTCCTTCTTCTGGTGCAGGACAAATATCGAATGTTCTCACCAATACAGGTCTCACAATTGCCACGGTTAACTATAGCATCATTCCAACAGCCAACGGCTGCAACGGCCCTACATATACAACCCAAAGGTATGTTTATCCTATACCTGTTGTAGCTCCGAGTCAAGTCAAATCAATCTGTACCGGAGATAATGTGAATTATGGCATTCTGGTGTCTCCTGAAGTAGAATTAAACTGGCCGGATCCTGACGGTAGCGGGCCGGCAACGGGGGCAACAAACAGGACCGGGGCTATTGATATTGCTGACATTTTAACCAATGCCGGTACCACTCCTATTCAGGTGACGTACCAGGTAACACCCTTTAATCGCATGAGTACTACTTCAGGATGTGCAGGTCCTCAGCAAAATGTAGTGATTACGGTAAAACCCAGACCTATCATGACGAGTCCAATCTCAGCTGCAGTTTGTAGTAAAGACCCATTAAATCATCCATTAACCAGTAACATTACATCCACATATTTCTGGTACGCAACAAATAATCCTAATACCTCAGGTGAAAGTACAGGTGGTAAATCCACCTCTGTTATCGATGATAGAATTACAAGCAGCTCCCTTCAAACCGTTAATTATACCGTAACTCCAACGTCAAATAGTTGTGCGGGGCTCAGTCAAAATGTTGCCGTGCTGGTAAATCCATTACCAGTAGCAACTATTACCCCAGCTTCAATAAATTGCTCGGCTAGTTCTGTTACGTTAACCGGTAGCACAGGTGCAGGATTAACCTACCAATGGATTAAAGATGGGGTTAATATCCCATCAGCCACAGCATCCAACTATACCGCTTCACTCTCCGGAACCTATACGCTTCAAGTTACTGGCCCCAACAATTGTAAAAATACAAGCATGCCGGCCTATATAGTGTTGCGGCCTGTCGCTGCAATTACGGGACCTCCAACAACCATTTGCATTGGCGGAAGCGGAACGATATCTGGCACCATCACAGCAAATGGAGCATGGACATTAACGTTAAATAATGGCGCTGGCACAGTAACAGGAAACGGGAGCGGCACCTGGAGCAAGTCCGTAAGCCCCACATCCACTACAACCTATGCAATTACATCGCTGGCTGATGCCAGTTGTTCATCTGTTGCAGCAAATCTCACCGGATCTCAGACGATTACGGTAAGCGCCAAGCCAGTGGCAAACATAAGTGGCCCACCCATAACGATCTGTAGTGGGACCAGCGTAACGTTATCAGGAACCGTTACTGCCATTGGGTCGTGGACCTTAACACTGAGTGATGGCGGGGTAGTCACAGGTACTGGCAGTGGAAGTTGGAACAAGGCCGTCATCCCTGCAACAACTACCACCTATACACTCACGTCATTGGTAGATGCATGGTGCACTTCTGTTCCTGCTAATCTTACTGGGTCACGGGTTGTAACGGTGAAACCCACACCAATAGTTGTAATTACTCCTCCCACAGGCACGAAATGCCCGTCCGGAACGATAGGCCTCACAGCATCGGGAGCATCCTCGTATAGCTGGTCGCCAGCAAATGGGTTATCCTCATCGACTTCAGCGAGTGTTGGCTGTTATGTCAGCAACACAACAACGTATACGGTAACCGGAACAACAAACGGATGTACAGCTACAGCACAGGTTTTGGTTACTGTTAAAAATATTGATGCCACGATCACGGCCTCAACAACTAGCTTCTGTCAAGGTATTCCGGTTGATGTTTATCTGCTCGCAGATGCGCAACCAAATTACACATATGAATGGAAAAGAAATGGGACTATTATGTCGACCGGTACTTTGCCCAATTACCATGCAACTCAGCCGGGTTCGTATACGGTAACGGTTGTTGCACCTTTTGGATGCTCAGCAACTGGTCCGGCAACTATTATAAATCAAAGCAACGGAACAGGCAGCATTCGTCAGTTTTATAATCTGTGCACTGATGGATATGCTGACCTCAGGGCAGGCGGCAACCCCGGCACCGGATCTAATTACGTGTGGTCGACTACTGAAACAACTCAAACCATTCAGGTAAACGATCCCGGCAGTTACTCAGTAACTTATACAAGCGCCATCGGGTGTGTAGAGACAGCGAGCATTCTGGTTGAACGGATAGGTAATCCGTGTATTTATGCGCGCATAGCCAGTCCGAACCCTGTGCAGAGCGAAGTGGCCGAAAAAATCACCGATTCAAAAGAGCTTACGGCCCATCCTAATCCGGCTAACCAAACTCTGACAGTTGAAATACCCTCCGCTGTTAAAAAATCTACTCCAATTGTGCTGTATGATACATTCGGCAAGATTTCTTATAAATCAGAATTCAAGGCCGGAGAAAAAACCAAAACCATCCCGACAGCTGAATTTGCGAATGGCCTGTATATGCTAGAGGTACTTACTCCTACCGGTGCAAATGTGATCAGAAAAGTGATAATAAGTCATTGATAAAAAATGAATTTCCGCTCGGATTTTCAAGCCGCCTTCGGGCGGCTTTTTTATTGTCTCTCAAAATAGTCCGGGTATATACTTATATGCGGTTGTGTAAAACTATCCCCTTAAAAATCAGCTACTTAAAAGCGCGGTTCAGGTTGCAGGAGTACATTTCTTATCCTATTTTTAAGCCCAAACAACCACTAACCTTTAGGCGCTCTGCATGGAAATCTTCCTACTACCTGAAACCTGGCTCGCGCTCCTAACCCTTACATTTTTTGAAGTAGTGCTGGGAATTGACAATGTCATTTTCATCTCTATCGTTTCCAATAAACTGCCCGTAGAAATGCGGGCCCGCACCCGGAACATCGGCCTGGCCTTGGCCATGATCGTCCGCATTTTACTACTGTTGGGTATTACCTGGGTGATTACCTTTAAAGAACCACTATTCTCTCTTTCCGACATTATCTCTAAAAGTGCTGTTGATTGGATTGGCATGGCGGATCATGAGTTCAGCGGCCGTGACCTGATTATGATGTTTGGTGGAATGTTCCTGATCGCAAAAAGTACGCGTGAAATCGGGCACGAAATGGAAGGCGATGAAGAAATAGAAACCGGAGTCGTAGCCAAACCAAACGTAACCGGTATTATCATTCAGATTATTTTCCTGGATATTATTTTTTCTTTTGACTCTATCTTAACAGCTGTCGGACTAACCGATCAGGTTCTGATTATGATTGTTGCCGTGGTAATTTCCATCGGCATTATGATGTTATTCTCAGGAAGGATCAGCGATTTCATTCATAAGCATCCGTCCATGGAAGTTCTGGCGCTGGGATTTTTGATCCTCATCGGCTTTATGCTTTTCCTCGAAGGACTTGACTACGACATTCCTAAAGGTTACATGTACTTTGCGGTTGCATTTTCGCTCTTGATTGAATTTGTCAACATCCGCGTACGCGGAAGCAGTAAAAAGAAAAAGAAACCAGCACCTACTGAAGACGAAATCCATGTCTGACGAACACTTACGGTATCCGGTTGGAAAATTTCAACCAAAAGAATCCTATTCAGCAGAAGATATCAGAAAATTTATTGCCGCCATCGAAGCTGCTCCTGAAAGAATCAGCGATGTTTTTAAAAAGCTTTCCTCAAAACAGCTTGATACTCCTTATCGTGAAGGTGGCTGGACAGCCCGGCAGGTCCTGCATCACCTGGCAGACAGTCACATGCACGCCTACATCCGATTCAAGTGGACGCTTACAGAAAATAGTCCAACCATAAAAGCATATAACGAAAAATTGTGGGCTGAAACCCATGAGGTTGTACAAGACCCTGCATTGTCTGTAAACCTGTTGAAAGCGCTTCATGCAAAATGGATAACACTTCTGCGTGCGTTAAATCCTTCAGACTTCGAAAAGTACTTTGTGCATCCGGAAACCGGTAAACAAGTTAGGCTTGACCGATTAGCGGCAACCTATGCATGGCATGGTGAGCACCATCTTGGACACCTTAATTTGATTTTAGGATCTTAATCTCAGATCTAACATTGGACTACAAACCACCGTTTTTTCTCTTCAACGCTCACCTCGAAACAATCTTCCCGTCACAATTCCGGAGTGTAAAGCTTCCATCCTATCAGCGAGAACGGATTGACACACCTGATCATGATTTTCTTGACCTTGATTGGCTGAAGCAGGATTCTAAAAAACTGGCTATTATTTCACATGGCCTGGAAGGCGATACTACCCGAGCCTATATAAAAGGCATGGCAAAAGCACTGTTACGTAAAGGCTATGATGTACTTGCCTGGAATTATCGCGGTTGCAGCGGAGAGATTAATAAAGCACTGCGCTTTTATCACAGCGGAGCCACCGATGACCTTGCCACGGTTGTTGATCATGCCTCGAGCAAGCATTATTCAGAAATAAATCTGGTAGGGTTCAGCCTGGGTGGAAATCTTACGCTTAAGTACCTGGGTGAAGAGCGAACAAGATCTGCACACCTCAGAAAAGCAGTTGCATTTTCAGTACCCCTTGATTTACATGCCAGCTGCATTAAAATATCACAGCCCTCGAACTGGGTTTATTCCAGGCGCTTCCTCCGCAGCTTACGCAAAAAGGTTTTAAGCAAATCAAAAGTAATGCGGGAACTCGATGCATCGGGATTAAAAAAAGTACGTACGCTGCACGAATTTGACGACATCTTTACAGGCCCGATTCACGGCTTTAAAAATGCCATCGATTATTACACACAATCAAGTTCGCTAAAAGTTGTTGCAAACATCAGCATCCCCACGCTGATTGTTAACGCAAAAAATGACCCGTTCTTAAGCCCGGAATGTTATCCCGAAGATCTCTTAAAGAATCATCCGTTTGTAACGTTTGAAAGTCCGGAACATGGTGGGCATGTGGGTTTCGCGCAATTCAACAAAAATGGTTTATATTGGTCAGAAGAGCGTGCATTGGAATTTTTAAGCCGCTGAAGAATTTATGGTCGACCGGTACAGCCTTACAACATCCGCTGCGATACTAGCCGAACGATTTTCGGTGGAGTTACCGGATCACTACAAGCCTCGTTATAATGCCGCACCTACTCAGTTACTGCCGGTAATAACCAGTTCAGGTTCCTCTGGCATTTCCTGGTTTTATTGGGGCCGACCGCCACACTTTGCGAAAAGTAAAAATCTTGCTGAAAAAATAATTAATCTCTCTACGGAAACGCTGTTGGAACGGCCGGTACTAAAAAAAATGCTCATGCAAAACCGGTGCATCGTACCGGCTGATGGGTTTTATGTCTGGAAGAAAGTAGGAAAGAAAACAGCTATTCCGCATCGGGTTACCGAGGCCTCGCAGAAACCTTTTTCATTTGCCGGACTCTGGGAAGAATTCGAAGACGAGGATGAATCGATGGTTCATACGTTTACCATCGTTACCATCAAATCCAACGAGTTAGTGCTGACCTTGAATGAAAGAATGCCTGTAATTTTCGACAAAGTTCAGGAAGATATCTGGCTCAATCCGCACAGCTCGGAAATTGAACTCATGAACATTCTACACGCGTACCCTTCCAATAAGATGGGGATCTATACAGTATCTTCTTTGATAAACAATCCTGCCAAGGACCACCCCTCCCTTATTTTACCTACACCCGCAAGTGATCAGCACGGAAACCTAACGCTATTCGATTAACATCAGAAGCCGTCATCTTTTTCGTCTTCCTTCTTTGCCGGATCGACTTCTTTTTTTGCAGGTTCCTTTTTATCCCTTTTGCGGAATAAGCCTTTCTTTTTCTGTGTAGGTTTTACTTGCTCGGTTGATGGAGCTGTATTCGTTGTGTCTTTTGGCTTTCCTTCAAAGTCATCATATCCATAGTCGGCATCTTCATTTTTCAGGTTTTGGGTCGAATCCTGATCAAGTGTTGACTTACCTTTTTTCTTAAAGAGCTTACTGAAGAATCCTCGAATTCCTTTCTTCTCCTTTTTCTCTCTAGCAGCTTCATTCTTGCTTGCTTCGGCCTTCTCCTTTGATAACTTAACATCGGGAAGCACGAGGATATCTTTCAGATACCACATGTAATTA
>Ga0209174_10000824_pt1 | contig 22558 bp, 24 predicted proteins | sample JI91814BDNA_FD_187505 | JGI IMG/M metagenome (GOLD analysis project Ga0209174, IMG submission 187505) | Wastewater effluent complex algal communities from Wisconsin, to seasonally profile nutrient transformation and Carbon sequestration -... | ecosystem: Engineered > WWTP > Effluent > Algae...
CGCACCGGTGTCGTCACCGGGGCCCACCTGCCACCCCTCGCCGGTTCGTGAGACCTCGCCATCCACGCCGAGGACGCTCGCGAGGCCGGCTGCGAGGTCGGCGCCATCGAGCCCGCTGACGCTGAGCCGGTAGCCGCTGGCGATGGTGGGACTGTCGGCAAGGTCGGCAGCGGGGGTGAACACCGCCGGGTAGGAGGTCCAGCCGTCGTCGACCACGAGTCGGTCGTTGCTCGCCTGGCCCACGTCCGGCAGGGGCACAGACGCCGGGGACTCCTGCACGACGGGCCCGGGAACGACGACCAGCGTGGGCCCCGGGGCGCTGGACCGGCCGACGGCCACGCCGATGGTGCCGACCGCCACCAGCACGACGACGATGCCCAGGCCCTGTGCTGCCCGGTGCCAGCCTCCCGCGCCTGCCGCAGCGGCGGGACGGCCCTCCGACGACCGGGTGTCGGCCATGAGCCCCTCGCCTCCCGTCGGTAGCGTTCCGGCATGCGCCTCCATCGAACCATCTCACCCGACCTGCCCCTGCTCGTGGTCGCGCTCGAGGAGGAGGCGGCGCACCTGCACGTCAGCGAACTGCCGGTCCTGGTGACGGGCGCGGGCAAGGTCAATGCGGCCGTGTCGGTCGCCACGATCCTCGGCCAGTACTCACCGAGCCACCTGGTGAACCTGGGTACGGCCGGGGCACTGCACGACGGGCTCGAGGGGACCCATGTCATCGGGACGGTGATCCAGCACGACCTCGACGACGCCGCGGCGGTCGCGGGCGCGGCGAAACTCGTTGGGGCCGAGCAGCGTGAGCGCGTCGCCGGCGACCGCGTAGCCGTAGACGACGCTGCGCCGGCCGTGCTCGTCGCGCTCTCGCTCTTGGCCTTACGCGGCTACCGTCTCGACGAGGCCGACCTGCGCCCGTCATCTCTCGCCGCTCACCCCTCGGCGATTGGAGGTCCCGGTGAATCCTGACGCCATGGCGAATCCTGATGCAAAGGCGAATCCTGATGCCAACCCGACAGTTGACCCGGCGGCTGTGCTGACGGACGTCCTCGCCGATGCCGAGCGGTTGCGCGCGCGCGACCTGCCGGTGCACGGGGGCCGCACGCTTGCTTACGTCTACGACTCGGGCGTTGCCGAGGCCGATGCGGCCGGTCGGGCGGCGCTCGCGGAGTTCGGTGGCACGAACGGTCTCGACCCAACCGCCTTCCCGAGCATCCTGGCCATGGAGCAGGACCTCGTGGCCTTCGCCCGCGACCTCTTGCACGGTCCCGAGACCACGGTCGGCACGGCGACCTCGGGCGGCACCGAGTCGATCCTGATGGCGGTGCTCGCCGCGCGTGACGCGAGCCCGCGCGGCTCGGCGGCCGCCGCCCGCCCCTCGATGGTGTTGCCAAGCACCGCGCACGCGGCCTTCCGCAAGGCCGCGCACTACTTCGGGGTCCGCCCGGTCGTCGTCGACGTCGATCCGGTCACCTACCGGGCCAAGCCCGGGGCCATGGCGCGCGCCATCGACGACACGACGATCCTGGTCGTCGCGTCGGCTCCCTCATACGCCCACGGCGTCATCGATCCCGTCCCGGCCATCGCGGCCGCGGCGGCGACCCGGGGCGTGCGATGCCACGTGGACGCCTGCATCGGCGGCATGATCCTGCCTTTCCTCGACGGCGTCCGCCCCTGGGACTTCGCGGTTGAGGGCGTGACCAGCGTCTCGGTCGATCTCCACAAGTACGGCTACGCGCCCAAGGGAATTTCCCTTCTCCTGCACCGCACTCCGGCGCTTCGGCGCGGCCATTACTTCGCCACGGCCGACTGGCCGGGCTACACCATGCTCAACACCACCGCCCAGCCGACCAAGTCCGGCGGGCCCGTGGCCGCCGCCTGGGCGGTCGCCCGGGTGCTCGGCCACGAGGGGTATGCCGCGCTCGCCCGCTCTGCCCGTCAAGCCTGCCTGGACATCACGAGGGGAGTGGGCGGCATACCCGGGATCGACGTCGTCGCCACCCCGGACTCCACCCTGCTCGCCCTCTCCTCGACCCGCTCCGGCGACGTCTACCTCCTGGCCGACGAACTCGCCGACCGCGGTTGGTTCGTCCAACCCCAACTTCCGTATGCCGCGTCCCCGGCCACCCTTCATCTCAGCCTGTCGGCGGCCACCGCCCCGCTCGTGCCCGAGTTCCTGAGTGCCCTCGCCGAGGCCGCGGCCACAGTCAGGAGCGGCCCGCAACTCACCGTCGGCCCGGGCATCGCCGGCGTGCTTGCGGCCCTGGACCCTGCCAGCCTCACCGATGCGATGCTCGACGGTCTCCTCGCGGTGGCCGGCATGACCGCTCCCACCGATGGATCGGGAGTGGCGCTACCCCGACGGATGGCGCCGGTCAATGCGCTCTTGGAGTGCGCGCGCATACCCCTGCGGGAGGCGTTGCTGCTGGCGGTTCTCGATCGACTCAACCGACCGGCGGCGGCCAGCGATCAGGAGAGCGGCCTGTTCGGCCGCTGACTCCGACACCTCGCCAGCCCGTGCCGGACGTCACCCCGTATTGGAGCTGTTGTCGTCGATAGTGCCGTCGACGTGCGTCACGCCGAGGGCGTCATCAAGCGCCTGCTGATCCATCGGACCCTCGTGGGCCTGCAGCGCCGAGACCAGCCCTTGGACGAGACCCTTCTCAGCGCGGGTCGACTCGAAGTCGACGTCATCCGCGTCCTGTGCCATAGCGTCAGAGATTAGCGACCAGGACGCGGCCAGTCCCCGAAAGCGTGTTGCTTGAAAAGACACATTTCCGTCTGCCCGTAGCATTGGCGTCACCTGTCGTTTCGCCACCCTTTACCCGGAGGTCGTCGTGGCCCTGCGCCTCGTGCCGCGTGACCCCGGTTTCGACGACCTTTTCAATCAGTGCGCGGCGCTGTTGGTCGAGGGTTCGCGCGAGCTGACCGCCACCCTGGCCCATGACGCCGACGAGCGCGCCAGTGCCGTCGCGAGACTGGCCGGTCTGGAGCAGTCCCTGGACGAGGCGTGCCACGAGGTCGTGCGTCGGGCCGCGGCCACCTTCATCACCCCCTTCGACCGCACCGACATCCACTCGCTGGCCGGGTCGCTGGATGACTGCATGGATCTGATGGCGTCGGCCGCCGAGTTGATCGACTTGCTCGGTCCCAGCGAGATCCCCAAAGAGATCGGCCAGCAGGTCGCCCTCCTCGGCCGGATGGCCGAGCTCGTCGTCCAGGCGATGCCGTGGCTGGCCGACCTGCGCGCCCTCGCCGAGGTCGTCGTGGAGATCAACCGACTGGAGAACGCCGGCGACCGCCTCCACCGCCAACTCCTCGGCCAATTGCTCGTCGATGACGCGGCGGACGTGCCGCGGATGCTTCGGCTGAAGGTCATCACGGACGAGCTGGAGCGCGCCGTCGACGCCTTCGAGGAGCTGGCGCGGACCATCGAAAGCATCGCCCTCAAGGAATCCTGAGCCCGTGCATCAGTTCGGCGTGGCTCAGTTCAGCTTGGATCAGTTCGGGGTGGATCAACTCGGCATCCTGGCGGTGGTGGCACTCGCGTTGGCCTTCACCTTCACCAACGGCTTCCACGACTCCGCCAACGCCATCGCGACCTCGGTCTCGACCCGGGCGCTGACCCCGCGGATCGCGTTGACGATGGCCGCGATCGCCAACTTCGTGGGCGCCTTCTTCGGTGCCCACCTCGCCCAGAGCGTCGGGGCCGGGATCATCGACGCGCCGACCGGGGGCCGTGGCCTGGCCATCTGCGCGGCCGCCCTCATCGGCGCCACCACCTGGAACCTGCTCACCTGGTGGCGCGGCCTGCCGTCCTCCTCCTCGCACGCGCTCATCGGCGGCCTCGGCGGGGCCGCGCTCGCGGCCGGCTCGACCGTGCACTGGCATGGAGTATGGGACCGCGTGGTCCTGCCCATGCTGGCCTTGCCGATCATCGGCTTCGCCGGGGGGTATGCCGTGATGCTCGCCCTCCTGTGGATCTTCCGGAACGCTCACCCCGCCTCGGTGACCCGTGGTTTCCGGCTGGCCCAGACCGTGTCCGCGTCCGCGATGGCCTTCGGCCACGGCATGCAGGACGCCGCCAAACCCGCCGGCGTCATCGCGCTCGCGCTGACCGTCGCCGGCCACCACGACGTTGCGGATGCGACCCCACCGTGGTGGGTGCTCGCCGTCTGCGCCCTCGTGCTGAGTGCGGGGACGTATGCCGGGGGCTGGCGCATCATGCGCACCCTGGGCCGCCGCCTGATCGACCTCGATCCGCCGCGGGGTTTCGCGGCCGAGGTCACCGCCGCCGTCCTCTTGTATGCCGCGACCGCCCTCCGCGCGCCCGTCTCCACCACGCACAGCATCGCCAGCGCCATCACCGGTGTGGGGGCGACAACGCGCGCCCGCTCGATCCGCTGGGTGCTCGTGCGGGACATCGTGGGTGCCTGGGTGCTCACCTTTCCGGCCGCCGGCATCATCGCGGCCGGGATCTCGCTCGTCCTCACCTGATCGCTGTTCGGGTGGGAGTCGACGCAGCCCGGAGAATCCCTCACGCGTTCACCCGGCGTTCACGAAGGCAGCCTCAACGCGCCATACGGTCTCCCTAATTTCAGTTTCGCGAGCACCTGCTCGCATCGAAATTGGACGTGAGAGGTACTCCGACAGTGAAGAACACCCGAGGCGCTCGCTTCGCTGCCCTTGCCGCCATCGGCGGCCTCGCCCTGGCTGGCTGTGGTTCCGACAACAACACCGCGACCAGCACCACGGGCACCGCCGGCTCCGCGAGCTCCAGCAGCGCCGCTGGTTCCAGCGAGTCCGCGCCGGCCACCGACTGCCCCAGCGGCACGCTCAACGCCGAAGGCTCCTCTGCTCAGAAGAACGCCTTCGAGGAGGTCGTCACCGCATACAACGAGAAGTGCGCCGACCTGACCATCAACTACAACCCGACCGGCTCCGGCACGGGGATCAAGCAGTTCAACGCGGGCCAGGTCGACTTCGCCGGCTCCGACTCGGCGCTGAAGACCGAGGAGAAGGACGGCGTCATCGAGGTCGACGCGGCGCAGAAGCGCTGCGAGTCCCCGGCCTGGAACCTCCCGATGGTGATCGGCCCGATCGCCGTGGCCTACAACCTCGACGGCGTCGACAAGTTGGTCCTCGACGCGCCGACCCTGGCCGCCATCTTCCAGGGCGAGATCACCACCTGGAATGACCCCAAGATCGCCGCCCTCAACTCGGGCGTGACGCTGCCCGACACCGCGATCAAGCCGTTCTTCCGCTCTGACGAGTCGGGCACCACCGAGAACTTCACGAAGTACCTCAAGGCCGCGGGCGGCGACGCCTGGGCCGGCGAGCCGGCCAAGTCCTGGACCGGCAAGGGCGAGGGCAAGGAGAAGTCCTCGGGTGTCGCAGATGCCGTCAAGGCCACCGCCGGCGGCATCACCTACGTCGAGCTGTCCTACGCCAAGGACAACGCCCTCGGCATGGCCCAGATCGACAACGGCTCCGGCGCGGTCGAGTTGACCAGCGACTCGATCGGCAAGTTCATCGCGACGGCCGCCGCCGACGGCGAGGGCAACGACCTGCGCCTGAAGCTCGACTACGCCACCAAGGAGGCCGGGGCCTACCCGATCGGCCTGGTGACCTACGAGATCGTCTGCTCGGTCAACAAGGACGCGGCGAAGCAGAACGAGATCAAGTCCTTCCTCACCTTCTTCGCCTCGTCCGAGGCGCAGAGCCTGATCGAGGAGATCGGCTACGCCCCGCTCCCGGCCGAGGTCCAGACCAAGGTCGCCGCCGCGGTCGCGGCCCTGTCCTGATTTTCCGTATGCCGCCCGCTCACCCGAGCGGGCGGCATACCTCGAAGCACGTGCAGGGGCGATGTGGCCCGGTCGGATCTCTCCGGCCGGGCCCGTCGCACACACGCACGACGTGCCTATCTCCACGAATGGAAGGTGAGCCAGGACATGCAAAGCGTGACCGGCGTATCCATCGCCGACAAGACGCCCGGGTCACACGGCGAGTCGCCGTTGTCCGGGGACGGTGCTAGCACCGGCCGCCTCGGCGACCGACTCTTCGGAGGCGCGGCCATCGGTGCCGGGGCCATTGTCGTCGGGCTCGTCACCTTGATCGGGGTGTTCCTGCTCTCGCAGGCGATCCCCTCACTGATGAAGAACGAGGCCAACTTCCTCACCTCCACCGAGTGGAGCGTCGGCGGGGACCACCCGCGCTTCGGCATCCTGCGTTTGCTGTGGGTGACCGTCCTGTCCTCGCTGCTGGCGCTGACGATCGCGGTGCCGATCGGCATCGCCGTCGCCCTCTTCATCACCAATTACGCGCCGAAGTGGCTTTCGAAGCCGGCTGCGTCCACGGTCGATCTGCTGGCGGCCGTGCCCTCGATCATCTTCGGCCTGTGGGGCCTGCGGGTCTTCGGACCGCGCACCGAGAGCATCCAGAACTTCTTGCGCGAGAAGGCCGGGTGGTTCCCGCTGTTCAAAGAGACGACCGTCGGCAGTTTCACCACCATCTTCCTGGCCGGCTTGGTGCTGGCGATCATGATCCTGCCGATCATCACCGCGCTGTCGCGAGAGGTATTCGCGCAGACGCCGACCACCCACAAGGAGGGGGCGCTGGCCCTCGGCGCCACGAAGTGGGAGATGATCCGCACCGCGGTGTTGCCGTTCGGCAAGCCCGGCGTCATCTCCGCCGCCATGCTCGGCCTCGGTCGTGCCCTCGGCGAGACGGTCGCCGTGATGATCCTGATCTCCTCGCTCGCCCAAGGCACGGCCTTCTCATTCAGCTTCTTCGACGGCGGCGAGACGTTCGCCTCCAAGATCGCCCTCGGCGCCGGTGAGTTCGACACCCCACAGAAGACCGGCGCCTATATCGCCGCTGGCCTCGTGCTCTTCATCTTGACCTTCGTCGTCAACGCCATCGCCCGCATCGTCATCGAGCGTCGGAAGGCCTTCACGGAATGACCGCCATCACCAACGACCTCCCGCGGGACCGGGCACTGGCCGAACCCCGCGACCTCGACCTGCGCGGCAAGAGCGGCAGTCGCGCCATCAAGAACTCCGTTGCCACCGCGGTCATGTGGGCCGCCTTCGCCATCGCGGTCATCCCGCTGGTGTGGATCCTGGTGACTGTCGCAGTCAAGGGCGGCCACCTGATCCTCGACTCGACGTGGTGGACCAACTCCCAGCAGGGCGTCACCGCCCGGCGCGAGGGTGGCGGCGCCGTCCACGCCATCCAGGGCACGCTGATCCAGGGCTTGGTGACCGCGCTGATCTCGGTGCCTATCGGGGTGCTGACCGCGGTCTATCTCGTGGAGTATGGCCGCGGCCGGTTCGCCCGGATCGTCAGCTTCATGGTCGACATCCTCACCGGCGTGCCGTCGATCGTCGCCGGCCTCTTCATCTACGCCGTCTTCATCACGACCTTCGGCTTCACCCGGGCCGGCATCTTCGTCTGCCTCTCGCTGACTCTGCTGATGATCCCGGTCGTGGTTCGCTCGACCGAAGAGATGCTCAAGCTCGTGCCGAACGAGCTGCGGGAAGCGGCTTACGCCCTCGGGGTGCCGAAGTGGAAGACGATCTTCTCGGTCGTCCTGCCGACCGCCTTCTCGGGCATCATCACCGGCGTCCTGCTCGGCCTGGCCCGAGTCATGGGCGAGACGGCTCCGCTGCTGATCCTCGGGCCCTATACCAAGGCCATCGCCACCGATCTCTTCGGCGGCAATATGGCGACGCTTCCGACGATGATCAACCAGGACCGCGACCAGGCGGTGACGCTGCCGGCATACGACCGGATCTGGGCGGCCGCGCTCACGCTGATCCTGCTCATCCTCCTGCTCAACCTGCTGGGCCGGCTCGCGAGCCGCTTCAGCAAGGTCTGACCCCGACCCCCAACCCAGACAAGGGCGATCCCCACCATGGCCAAGCGCATCGACGTCAGCGACCTGGACATCTTCTATGGCAGCTTCAAGGCCGTTGAGGGCGTCTCGATGAGCATCGAACCCCGCGCCGTCACCGCCTTCATCGGCCCGTCCGGCTGCGGCAAGTCCACGGTGCTGCGCACCCTCAACCGGATGCACGAGGTCATCCCCGGCGGCCGCGTCGAGGGCAAGGTACTCCTCGACGGCCAAGACCTCTACGCCAAGGACGTCGATCCTGTCGGCGTGCGCCGCACGGTCGGCATGGTCTTCCAGCGCCCGAATCCCTTCCCCACCATGACGATTCGCGACAATGTCGCGGCGGGGCTGAAGCTCAATGGCGTCAAGAACAAGGCGCGCCTCGACGAGGTCATCGAGAAGTCACTCAAGGGCGCCAACCTGTGGAATGAGGTCAAGGACCGGCTCGACAAGCCGGGCGCCGGCCTCTCCGGGGGGCAACAGCAGCGACTCTGCATCGCGCGTGCGATCGCCGTCGAGCCGCAGGTGCTGCTGATGGACGAGCCGTGTTCGGCGCTCGACCCGATCTCGACGCTCGCGATCGAGGACTTGATCAATGAGCTGAAAGAGCGCTACACGATCGTCATCGTGACGCACAACATGCAGCAGGCCGCCCGCGTCTCGGACCAGACGGCGTTCTTCAACCTCAAGGCGACCGGCCAGCCGGGCAAGCTGGTCGAGCTTGACTCCACCAGCAAGATCTTCAACAACCCCACCGAGAAGGCCACCGAGGACTACATCTCGGGTCGCTTCGGCTAAAGCCGAAGCCGGCTGTCGGGCAGGGTCAGTCGTCCTCGGCGAAGTAGCGCTCGATCGCGACCAGCCGGGCCTCGTCGCCGCGGCCGACGAGATGCGCGATCAGGGCCTCGCCCTTCGCCATACCGTCGCGGCTGGCCGCCCGCAGCGCGGCCATCGGCCGGTTCGCTGACTCGTGGGCGAGCATCCGGTCGAGGATGGCCGGAAGCACGGGGCGGTGGCTGCACACCACGACCGGCTTGGCCTTGCGGATGAGCTTGTCCACGAACGCCGTCGTCGCGCTCGGGTCGGCCTCGAAGGTCTCCTCCGACAGGTCGTCGCGGGCGCGCAGCTTCAGCTTGGCCGCCGCCGCGAACGGGGCGACCGTCTCGTTGCAGCGCGTCGAGGACGAGGTGTAGACCCGGTCCGGCGCATACGACCCCAGCAACGGAATCAGCGCCTTCGACTGCTCCCGGCCGCGGGCGTCCAGCGGGCGGAGCCAATCGGGGCGCCGCCAGTTCGAGCGCTGGAGCGCTCGCCCGTGACGCACGACGATCAGGGGCCACGTCGCCAACGCCCCGGCGTCGTGGGCCGCCATCAGCGCCCGCAGCTGGACGCGATCGCGCGAGTAGTCCAGCCGGCCGTGCGCCGTGGCCGCGTCGAGCCAGGCGACCTCGTCGATCTCGTTGACGAGCCGGCCGGACCCGCCGATAACCTGGGCGGCCCAATAGCGGACCTCCTTGGTGGCCGGGATGCCGCGGTAGTCGAGGAAGGTGTAGTGCGCCGGCGGCAGGGGTATGCCGAGGCGCACCACGAGCCCGGTCTCCTCCTCCGTCTCGCGCGCCCCCGCGACCGGGAATTGCTCATCCGGGTCGAGCTTGCCCTTGGGCCAGGACCAATCGTCATACCGAGGCCGGTGCACGAGGGCGACCTCCAAGCGCCCGCCGGACAGTCGCCACGGCAAGGTGCCGGCGGCAGGAACGTCCCTCATCGACTCGCCTTGCGCCGCTTCTTCGCGTAGTAGTCGATCAACCGCTTCTGGTAGTCCCGCAGCGGTTGACCCTCCTCATCGAGGTGGTGGCGGATCCAGCGGCCGTCCGCCTCCAGTCGCCAACTCGCGAACTCATTGCTCATTCCGCGCGTGATGAGGCTCTCGACAAACTCAATCTGGCCCGGGTCGCGCAGCATCAGCAGCGTCTCGACGCGGCGATCGAGGTTGCGGTGCATCATGTCGGCGCTGCCGATCAGGGCCACGGGGTCGCCATCGCCGCCGAAGCAGAAGACCCGCGAGTGCTCCAGGAAGCGGCCCAGGATCGAGCGGACCTCGATATTTTCCGAGAGTCCGGGCACGCCTGGGCGGATGGCGCAGATGCCGCGGACGAGCACCTGAATCTTCACTCCGGCTTGGGAGGCGCGATAGAGCGAGTCGATGAGGTTCTCATCGACGAGCGAGTTGACCTTGAGCCGGATCGAGGCGGCGCGACCGGCCTCGGCATACGAAATCTCTTTGTTGATGAGGTCGTCCAGACCCGAGCGGACCGTGCGCGGGGCGACCAGAAGGCGCTTGAACTTCGCCCGCGGGGCGAGGCCGGAGAGCATGTTGAAAAGCCGGGTGAGGTCTTCGGCGACCTCTTCGTCGCAGGTCAGCAGGCCGAGATCCTCATACAGCCGGGCCGTCTTGGGGTTGTAGTTGCCGGTGCCGATATGGCAATAGCGCCGCAGGCCTTCGGCCTCCTGGCGCACGACGAGCGAGAGCTTGCAGTGCGTCTTCAGGCCGACGATGCCATAGACGACGTGAACCCCGGAATGTTCGAGTTTGCGGGCCCAGGAGATGTTGTTCTGCTCATCGAAGCGGGCCTTGATCTCGACCACCGCGAGCACCTGCTTGCCCGCCTCGGCCGCATCGATGAGGGCGTCGATGATGGGGCTGTTGCCGCTGGTCCGATAGAGGGTCTGCTTGATCGCCAGCACGTGCGGGTCGGCCGCCGCCTGCTCGATGAAGGCCTGGACCGAGGTCGAGAAACTGTCATACGGATGGTGCAGGAGCACGTCGCTGCGCCGGATCGCCGCGAAGATGTCCCGAGCCTTCGCCGACTCGGTCGGAGCCAGGTCGACATTGGTCCGGGCGACGAAGCGCTCGAAATGCAATTCGGAGTTCTCGAGGTCGGCGATGACGTTGAGGCCGCGCAGATCGAGCGGCGCGGGCAGGCGATAGACCTCAGCCTGGCTGACGCCCAGCTCGCGCACGAGCAGATCCATGACCTTGTCGTCCATCGCCACATCGACTTCGAGACGGACCGGCGGGCCGAAGCGACGGCGGGTGAGTTCGCGTTCGAGGGCCGTCAGGAGGTTCTCGGCGTCGTCCTCCTCGACCTCGAGGTCTTCGTTGCGGGTCACCCGGAAGGTGAAGCTCTCCTGCACCTCCATGCCGGGGAAGAGCTGGTCCAGGTGCGCGGCGATGAGGTCCTCTAGCGCCACAAAGCGGGTGACCTCGGCCAAGGCAGAGTCCGGGTCGGGCTCGTGCTCCACCTTGATGAACCGCGGCAGCAGCGGCGGCACTTTCACCCGCGCGAAGTGCTCCTTGCCCGTGCGCGGGTTGAGCAGAACGACCGCCAAGTTGAGCGACAGTCCGGAGATATAGGGGAAGGGGTGGGCCGGGTCGACGGCCAGCGGGGTCAGCACCGGGAAGATCCGCCCGGTGAAGTAGGTGCCGAAGCGCGCCTGCTCGGCGGCGCTCAACTGATCCACGCGCACGATGCGGATGCCGTTGCGCTCCAACGCCGGTCGCACGCCGTCGTGGAAGATCAGCGCCTGTGCGGCCAACAGGTCATGGCTCACCTCGGCGATGCGGTCCAGCACTTCCCGAGGCTCCAGGCCCGAGGCGGAGCGCACGGCCAACCCGGTGGCGATCCGCCGCTTGAGCCCGGCGACGCGCACCATGAAGAACTCATCCAGGTTCGAGGTGAAGATCGCCAGGAAGCGCGCGCGCTCCAGCAGCGGCAGGTGCTCGTCGGCCGCGAGCTGCAGCACTCGCTCGTTGAACTGGAGCCAGGAGATCTCGCGGTCGAGGAAGCGGTCCGCCGGCATCGCCCCGGTATCGGTGTCGTGCGGGTTCCCGAGCCGGACGAAGCGCCCGTCGGGACCGCGCATGACGGTGCGTCGCGGCGCGGTGGCGGCGGTGATGTCGAGTTCGCCGGTCGCCGCGAGATCAACCTCGCCGGGCACAGGTGAGGTCACGGTGGCGGGGTCCGGCACGGGCATACGCGTCATCTTGTCAGGTCGGGACCGGCGACGGCAGGGGAGCCGCCGGGGTCCCGAGGCACGGCATGAGGCACGGCATGAGGCACGGCATACTGCCGATCGGTCGCGAGTGGAGTGAAGCCCTGGCGGCGGTACGTCGCCATGGCCGCGCTGTTGTCGTCGTCGACGTACAGGACGACGTGGCGCAGCCCCCGCGAGGTGAGATGCGCGAGGCCGGCGGCCGTCATCGGGCCGGCCAAGCCGCGGCCCTGGAAGGCGGGGGAGACGGCGAGGACATAGACCTCGCCGGCCGGGAGCAGGCCGGTGGGAGTCGCGACGGCCTGCTCGGGATCGACCTTGGTCCAGTGGCTCGCGGCGAGCCGGCCATCGGGAGCCCACAGCATGAGCAGGCCGCTGGGATCGAACCAGTCCTGCGCCATCAACGCGGCCAAGGCGGCGGCATCGACCTGCCCCTGCTCGGGGTGGGAGGCGAAGGCCGCGGCGTTGACCGCGAGCCAGGCGTCCTCGTCCCCGGGCCGGAAGGACGCCAACTCAAAGCCGGCCGGAAAGGTGGGGGCCGCGGCATCCGCGTCGGTCAGCCCCCGCCCGAGCAAGTGCAGCAGTCGAATGGAGCGCAGACCGTGGGCCCCGGCGAAGCCGCGAGACGCCGGCAGGTCCCCGTGGGCCCAGACCTCGGTCGCCCCCGCGTGGCGAAGGCGGTCGAGCACGGCACTGCCGACGCCGGCGCGCCGCCGATCGGGGTGGACGACGAGTTCGCCCGTGCTCCCCACGACGGCCCCGTATGCCGCGGGCTCGCCCCCCGGAGCCCGGACCAGGTAGGACCCGGGGTCACCCAGGCGCATCCGGAAGGTCTCGGACATGGGGGCCACGCCATCCGCCGCCGCGGCGACGGCGAGCAGCGACCGGATCGCGTCAGCGTCGCTGGGCTGGGCTTCACTGGGTTCCGTCAGTGACTGAGACATCGCCCCGCCAGACGTCGGCGGCTCAGACTTCGGCGCTTCAGACATCGGCGTCGGCGGGCTCGTTGATCAGCCGGTAGCCAACATTGCGGACCGTGCCGATGAGGCGTTCGTGGTCATGCCCGAGCTTGGCGCGGAGACGGCGGATGTGGACATCGACGGTGCGGGTGCCCCCGTAGTAGTCGTATCCCCATACCTCTTGCAGCAGTTGGGCCCGGGTGAAGACGCGGCCGGGATGCTGCGCGAGGTACTTCAGAAGTTCGAACTCCTTGTAGGTCAGGTCCAGCGTGCGATTGCCCAGGCGCGCGGAATAGGACGACTCGTCGATCGTGACCGCGCCGGCCGTAATCGGGACGTCCTCTTCCTCGGCGTCCGGGGCAACCCGGCCCGCCGCCAGCCGCAACCGGGCCTCCACCTCCGCCGGGCCCGCCGTGTCGAGCAGGACGTCGTCCAAGCCCCAATCAGCAGTGACCGCCGCGAGCCCACCCTCGGTCAGGATCGCGATGACCGGATTGGACGTCCCGGTGGCGCGCAGCACCCGGCACAACGACTTGGCGGCGACGAGTTCGCGGCGGGCGTCGACCAGGATCGCGTCCGCCGTCGGGGCGTTGACGAGCGCGGCCGCCTCCGCGGGCAGGATTGACACGTGATGGCTGAGCAGGCCGAGTGCGGGCAGAACCTCGGCGCTCGGGGCGAGCGCATTGGTCAGCAGCAGTAGCCGGGCCATACCAGGCAGGATAGGCGCTGATGAATACCACCGACTCCGACGCTCACCCTGTGACCCCGGCCGAAGCAGGGGTCAGGGTCCGCTATTGGGCCGGCGCGCAGGCTGCCGCGGGCACCGAGAGCGACCTCCTTCCCGCCGGCACCGTTGCCGATGTTCGATCTGAGGCGGTCCGCCGCCATCCGGACCTCGCGCCCGTCGCGCCGCTGTGCAGCATTCTGGTCGACGGGATCGCCGCCGCCGATGAGGAGGTCATCCCCGTCGGGGCGCAGGTCGAGTTCTTGCCGCCGTTTGCGGGTGGGTGATGCAGGCGGGTGATGCAAGAATGACCGCCGTGTCGAGTGCGGCCCCGTCCCCCACGCTGCTTCGCGAGCGTGCCCTGCCCGCCACGGTGCCGCTGACGGTTGCCGGCGCGGGCCTGCTCGCGCTGACGGCGGCCGCGGGCGAGCCGTTTGTCGCCCTGGCCCTGGCGTTAGGCGGCTACCTCTTGTCGCTCGGCCTCCCGGCGGCCCTGGGTGCAAGCAACCTGCATCGGTCGGGTTTCGTGCTAGCGCTCGCCACGCTGCTGGCGTCCGCGGCCGTACTGGGAATCGAGGACGAGCCCCGGCTACGGCTCCTCCCGGTCGCGATTGCCGCGTCCCTGATCGTGGCGTTCCTGATGCAGTTGACCCGGTCCGACAACCGGCCGCAATTGGCCCGGACCATCGCCTCCGACGCCTTGGGCCTGGCGGTCATCGCGTCCGGTCTCTCCCTGGCCCCGGTCGCCGACCTCCATGCCGAGCAAGCGGTCGTCGGCGCGGCGATGGCGGCGATCGCCGTCTCCGCGCTGCTCGACCTCCTCCTTGCCGGACCGTATGCCGCGTGGCTCCTCCCCGGGGCCGCCCTCCTCGGCGCCGTGGGAGCCATGCTGGTCGGGCTTGCCGTCGCCGGGGGTGCCACCCTCTGGGCGTATGCCGTGCTCGGCGCCGTCGCCGCTGCCACCGCGCAGGCCACGCGGCGGGTGTTGACGGACGCTGCCCTGCACCCAACCTCGGCACCCGCGTCCGCAGCGGACGGAGCGTCCTCGGCCTGGCTCACCCGGGAGCAAGCCTCGGCTGCCCGGGCAACCGTCTCCAAGGATTCCGCCTTGACAGTCGCGGTGGCCGGCCTGCTCGCGCCCGGACTCGCCGTCTTCGCCATAGCTCGCCTCTTCCTCGGCTGAGCCAGCCCCGGTTGACAAGCCCAGCCTCGTGCCGAAGTCCCCGCGCCCCGGACATTTGGAATACGTATGCCGCGCCTCGCCTCCCCGGGGCACGCTCGGTGAGCGTCGCGAGAGGGTGGCTGCGCACCCAACGGACTCGCATTGGTATTCCAAATGTCCCCTCTGGCCGCACGAGGCCCCGCGGTTGGCTAAGGCAAGTTCTGTCGGGCGGCTCAGGGGAGCTCAGTAGACGAGAGCCTGCGCTCCCGGGGCCAGCGACTCCTCGACGAAGGCCGCGGCTCCGCGGATCTCGACTCCCGGGAGCAGGTCGTCCGTGGTCAACTCGCGGCGGGCCGCGCACTGCGAGCAGACCGTGACCCGGCCACCCTCGAGGATGGAGGCGAGGAGATCGGGGGCGGGCGCGGCATACGGCAGATCGAGGGTCTCGGCCCGCCCGGGCACGGCGAACCACGACGCGTCCCCGGTGAGCCAGAGCGACACCTGGGCGCCGGCGGCGATGGCGGTGGCCCCGACGGTCAACGCCTGATTTGCGCGCTCGGGGGCATCGAGACCCCAGGTCAGTTTGACGACGAGGCTCCGCTCCATCTGCCCGAGAATAGCTAGCATCACGGGCATGTTCACTCTCGACGACACCATCCATCCCGATGTGGCCAAGTTGGCCTGGCTCGTCGGTCGGTGGGAGGGGGCTGGGGTGGTGGGCTACCCGACGATCACCTCACGCAACTTCGGGCAGGAGATCGTCGTCAGCCACGACGGCCGACCCTTCCTGGAGTGGCAGAGCCGGACGTGGCTGCTGGACGGGGACGGCAATCTGGAGCGTCCGGCGGCCAGGGAGAGCGGGTTCTGGCGGGTGACTCCCGACGGCGACGCCGAGTTGCTGCTCACGCATCCGACTGGGATTCTCGAGCTCTATTACGGCACGATTGAGCCGGCCCGGATCACCCTGCAAACCGACGGCGTGATCCGCAGCCCGCAGGCAAAGGAATACAACGCCGCCACCCGCCTCTATGGCCTCGTCGATTCCAAGCTCATGTGGGCAATGGACATGGCCGCCGTCGGCCAGCCCCTGCAAAGCCACGCCTCGGCAGAGCTCAAGCGCCTCGAATAGGCGCTGAAGCGGCCCCGAACAATGCCGTGGACGGGAGAAGCTTGGGCGGGGCAGTCGAGGAGCGGAGACGAGCGAGGCACGAGCGAGCGCAGCGACGAAACTCCTGCCCCGCCCAAGCTTCCCCCGTCTGCGGCTCGTGCCTGCTGCAGCTCCTACTCGGCCGTCCCGCTCCGGCTACTTATCGTTCGCGAGGTAGCCCGCCACGTCGTCGGACTGCAGCGCCAGGCCCAGTTCCTCCATCCGGCGCTCGTCCACGATGTCGATCGCGCCGCCATTGGGGGCGGTGCCGAAGCCGGTGAACGGTGCGGTCATGAAGACGATGTCGTCCGCTCGCAGGTCGCGCAGCGACATCGCCTGGGCGCGCATGAACTTCGGGGTGATCCCGCGGTCGACCACCAAGTTGGAGGTGGCCGCCTCCATGAAATGGCTCAGCTTCACCGGGTTGAGCAGGACGCCCGGGCTCAGCGTCTTGACCATCAAGGCCTTAATAAACGCCAGTTGCCGGCGGCCACGGGAGATGTCGCCTTCGGAGAGCGACTTGCGTTCGCGCACGAAGTCCAGGGCCTGCGCCCCGGTGAGGTCGTTCCAGCCCTTGACCACCTGGAAGGTGCCCTCGTCGCTGGCTTCCTCGGCCCAGACGCGGACGCCGCCGACCGCGTCGGTCATGTTCATGAAGCCTTGGAAGTCGATCTTGGCGGCGTGGTCGATCTTGACGCCCAGCATCCCCTGCAGCGTGCGCACGAGCAGCGGCGAGCCGCCATACGCGAAGGCCGCGTTGATCTTGTCCTTGCCCTTGCCCGGAATCGAGACATAGAGGTCTCGCGGGAAGTGCATGAGATAGACCTTGTCCTTCTTCTCCGTGACGTGGGCAATGATGATCACGTCCGAGCGGCTGAAGGTGTCGCCCGGTCGGGCGTCCGAGCCGATGATCAGGTAGTTCTCGCCCATTCCCGTGACGAGGGGCTTGCCGCCGGCGTCGCCCCCATCGCCGCCAGTGGTGCCGCCCGCCGCCGTGGTCGGCAGGAGGTCGTCCTGGGCGATATTGGACAGCTTGCTGTTCAGGAACCAGACGAAGCCGGCGGTGCCCGCCAGCAGCAGGAGCAGCAGGCTGAGGACGACGGCCAGCACCCGACGTCCGCGTCGGCGGCGCCTGACCGGCGCGTCATAGTCCGAGCGGTCGGCCTCGTCGGTGAATTGCTCCAACACGGGGCACAGGATAAGTCGGCAACCTGCGCATTCCTCCCGCCTCGGGTGGCGCGGGCCCACCTCGGTGAGAGACTGGCCGTATGCCGATCCCTCCCTCCCCTCTCCTCGCGCGTCCCGGCGCGGTCGCCGGGGAAGGCGTCGATGCGGGGGTAGCCAGCCACTACGGCGATCCGCTGCGCGAGCAGCGGCTTCTGGTCGAAGGCCTCGCGGCCGTCGATCTCTCCCATCGCGATGTCGTCACGGTGTCCGGCCCGGACCGGCTCTCCTGGCTGCACTCGATGACGACCCAGCACCTCACCGGCCTCGCGCAGTGGACCTCGCGCGAATCCCTCGTCCTGAGCCCCAAGGGTCACATCGAGCACGATCTCCATCTTGTGAACGACGGGGAACGCGTCTGGATCACGGTCGAGCCCGGCACCGGACCGGCCCTAGTGGAGTGGCTGGAGCGGATGCGCTTCATGCTGCGCGTCGAGGTCGCGCTCGTCTCGGAGTCGTATGCCGTGCTCGGCGAGCCCATCGCCCGCGAGTTCGTTCCCGGAGACCCGGCCGGGGTCGCCGCGTGGCGCGATCCGTGGCCGGACATGGTGGGGGATACCGCGGCATACGGTCCGGTGGAACACCCGGCCACGGGACGTGCGTGGCGAGAATTGATCGTCCCGCGCGCCGAGTTGGCGGCGGCCGTCGGGGACCGGCCTCTGGCCGGGATGTGGGCTGCCGAGGCGCTCCGCGTCGCGGACTGGCGACCCCGGGCGGGTTTCGAGACCGATCACCGCACGATCGCGCACGAGGTGGACTGGCTGCGCAGCGCAGTGCATCTGCACAAGGGGTGCTACCGCGGCCAGGAGACGATCGCCCGCGTGCACAATCTCGGGCGGCCGCCCCGGCGGTTGGTCTTCCTGCACCTCGATGGGTCGGGGCACACCCTCCCCGAGCGCGGCGCGTCCTTGACGCTGGGGGACCGGGCCGTGGGACACCTGACCACTGTGGCCCGGCACTACGAGGACGGCCCGATCGCGCTGGGCCTGATCAAGCGCAACACTCCGGTCGACGCGGAGTTGCGTGTCGGCGACATCAGTGCCGCCCAGACAACGATCGTCACCCCCTAGCCGTCGGTGTCGAGCAGGATCGTCACCGGTCCGTCGTTGACGAGTTCGACGGCCATGTCGGCTCCGAAGATCCCCTCGTGCACCACCAGGCCGTATGCCGCGAGCCCCCTCCCGAGGTCGCTCACCAAGGGCTCGGCCACGGGGCCGGGCGCGGCGCCATTCCAGGAGGGCCGTCGGCCCTTACGGGTGTCGGCATAGAGGGTGAACTGGCTGATCAGTAAGACCGGGGCGCCGAGGTCGGCGGCCGATAACTCCTCCCGCATGATGCGCAACTGAGCGATCTTGCGGGCGAGCAGGGCTACCTGGTCGGGTCCGTCGCCGTGGGTGACGCCGGCCAGGACGACGAGCCCCGGGCCGTCGAACCCCGAGACCCGGTCGCCGGCGACGGTGACCGAGGCGCCATTGGCCCGCTGGACGACCGCGCGCACGAGGTCAGAAGCCGGTGGCGATGATGCCGCCGACGACCTCGCCGTGGCCGAGGATCGGGGCGTCGGTCAGCGCGGCATACGCATCGGAGTCGATCCCGAGCGACTGCATGGCGGCGGCGAGGATGACCGGGCGCGCGCGCTGCCCGCCATCGGCCACCTTGAGGGCGATGCCGCGACCGTCGGCCAGGCCCACGGCATACACGGCCTCCGCGCCATCCTTGGCGATCGCGCCGTCGGTGCCCTGCATCAGGGCGGTGACGTCGCGGCCGGTGCCGCCGACATACTCCGGGTGGGCCCGCATGGCGGACGCGATCCGACCGCAGGCAGTGCCGGGGTCCGCGGCGGCGACGCGCAAGAAGGCGCGAGCGAGGCCGCGCAGTGACACCGCCATCACGGGGGCGCCGCAGCCATCGATGGCGGTCGCGGCTACCGGCTCTTGGGCGACATCGGCCAGCGTGGCCGCGATGGCCTGCTGGAGCGGGTGGTCGACATCGCGATAGGTCGCGAGGTCCCAGCCGTTGACGCGGCAGGTGAGCAGCATGGCCGCGTGCTTGCCCGAGCAGTTCTGGAAGATCGCCGACTTGGGCTCGCCGGCCGCGATGGCCCGGTCGTGCTCGTCCTGGTTGTAGGGGTAGTCCGGGGTGTTCTGCAGGTCGGCATCGGTCAACTGGCCGAGGGCGAGGATCTCGCGGACACCATCGAGGTGGAAGGCCTCGCCGCTATGGCTGGAACAGGCCAGCGCCAGCAGGTGATCGGGCAGGTCGAGGCCGTGGCGGAGCATCGCCAGGGCCTGCAGGGGTTTGTTACTGGAGCGGGGGAAGATGGGGCTGTCGATCGCACCGCGTTCGAGCAGGACGTTCCCATCGCGGTCCAAGGCGACCAGCGACGCGCGGTGAGCGGATTCGAGGAAGCCGCCGCGCACGGCATACGCCAGGATCGGCGCCTCCGTGAGTGCCGGGGGCGGGTCCGAAGGCAGCGTCGCAGTCACGGCGACCAGGGTAGCCAGGGACAGGGCAAACGCGAACCGGCCGGGCCACCCAATGGGTGACCCGGCCAGTTCGGTGGGGCTAGATCAGGCGCCGACCTTGGCGGTCGCGTCCTTGGCGGCCTCGGCCGCAGCGACAGCGGTCTTGCGAGCGCTGGTGCTGGTGGCCTTCGCCTTGGCGGTCGCGGTCTTGGTGGTCTTGCGGGCGGTCGTCGCGGTGGACTTCGCCGCCGCGGCGGTGCGCTCGGCGCCGGCCTTGACGTCGGCAACGGTGGACTTGGCCTCGTCAGAGAGCCCGTCGACCAGCTTCTCGGCGACCTTGGACACCTCGTTGGCACCGGTCGTGAAGGCGGCCTTGGCCGACTCCTCGATCGAAGCGACGGACTTGCGGGCCGCGGTGGCGGCACCCTTGGCCTGCGCCTCGGTGTTCTTGAACTGCTCCATGAGCTCCTTGGTGGCGCTCTGGTTGCGGATGCGGTCAACGACCTTCTCGCCGCGGGTGGCGAGGTCCTCATAGAACTCGATCGCGGTCTCGAAGGCGTGCGCCGAGGTCTCCTTGACGGTGGCGGGCGCGGCGGCGAGCTGCTTGCGGAACTCGGCGAAGCGGTCGCTCGCCTGGGTCGGCAGGTCGCCGATCTCGGCAACGCCCTTGTTGGCCTGCTCGGTGGCGCGGGCGCCGGCCTCGCGAACCTTCTCGACGGCCAGGTCGGTCATGCCGAGGGCCACGTAGAACGGGGTGCCCGAGGTCAGGGCGGACTTGATGTCGAAGACGGGGGTGGTGCTGGCCATGATGTGCTCCTTGGGTGAAGGGCCGGTAATGCGGTCCGTGGGGGTGATCCGGAACGTTCTGTCCCGGTCACCGGGTATGCCACAAGTATGCTTGCTCTAGTTAGCACTTTGCAAACTGGGGGCAGCGTTTGTGGTGGGCATCACAGTGGCCTCCGTCGGTCTACCTGTGGGAAGTCGTTGGGGGGCAACGCGAAAGCGCGGGGCCCGAGGGAGATGTTCCCTCGGGTCCCGCGCTTGCTTTTGTATGCCGCGGTGCTCGCTGGCCGACTGGCCGGCGGTCAGTCGCCGAGCTTCTCGGCGGCGTCCTTGGCCGCCTGAGTCGTCTTTGCGGCCGCCTTGCGGGTGCTGGTGCTGGCTGCCTTGGCTCGCGTGCGGGTGGCCTTGGCGCCCGTCGTCGCTGTGTCGGCGGTCTTCTTGGCGGCGGTGCGGGTCCGGCGCGCCCCGGTCTGTGCGGCCTCCGTCGTGTCTGCGGCGGCGGCTGCGGCCGCCTTCTTGGCAGTCGTGGCGGTGCCCTCGGCGGCCTGAGTGGCCTTTGTGGTGGCGCGCTTGACGGTGCGCTTTGCTGTGGTCGCGGCGTTCGAGGCTTCGTCGGTGACGGTGGTGGCGGCCTTCTTGGCACCGGTACGCGTGCGGCGGACGATGGGCGCCGCCGTTGCGACTGCCGTCTCCGCGGCGGCCTCGGCCGTCTCCTTGGCTGCCGTGGCCGTCTTGGACGCGGCCTTCGTCGCGGTCGTTGCCGCGCCCTTCGCCTGGGCCGCCGCGTACTTGACCTGCTCCGCCGCCTCGGTGGAGGACGCCTGCTTGCGCACCTGGCCGGCGACCTTTTCGCCGCGGGCGGCCAACTCCCCATACGTCTCGCCGGCGCGCGCGATCGCCTCGGTCGCGGCGTCGCGCAGCGTGGCGGGGGCAGCCTGAGCCGCCTCGGCAGCGTCCTTCAGCTGGCTGGGGGCGGATTGGACGTGCTCGACGAGGCGAGCGGCGGCCTCCCGGGCCTTGGCCGGCAGGTTGCCGAGGTCGGCCACGCTCTGCGCGGCGGCCTTCGAGGCGGCACCGGTGGCGGCAACGGCCGCTTCGCGGATCTTCTCGACGGCGAGGTCGGTCGCGCCGATGGAGGCGAAGACGTGGACCTCCGGCGACGTGGCGGGGTTCTTCTTCTTGCGTGCCATAGTGACTCCTTTAGTCGGTAGGTGGGTTGGCCGGTTTGCGCGTTGAGGTCGTCTTGCGGGGTGTCGTCGTCTTGCGGGGTGTGGTCGCTTTGCGGGGCGCCGTCGCTTTGCGGGGCGCCGTCGCTTTGCGAGCTGCGGCCACCTTGGCGGGGGCGGCGTCGTCGGCCGTCGTGCTCTTCGGTGCCGTCGGTTTGCGCTCCGGCGTCGGCGCGACCTGAATCTCCTCGACCGCACCGCTGACGAAGCTGTCATACACCGAGAGCAGGGTGTCCTTCTGGCGTGCCGTCAGGCGGGGATCGCTGTTGATCGCAGCCCTCGTGTCCGGCAAGCCCGGGTCGCTGGCGTCGTCGGGGTCGAGGAGGCCAGCACGGACATACAGCGACTCGGCCGACACCGACAGCCCCTTGGCGATCTGCTGCAGGATCTCGGCGCTGGGCTTCTTCAGGCCGCGTTCGATCTGGGAGAGATAGGGATTGGAGACGCCCGCGAGCTCGGACAACTGCCGCACTGACAACCGCGCGGTCTGGCGCTGCTCCCGCAAGTAGTCACCCAGGCTGCCGAGGTCGCTCAGGGGATTGCGATTCATACCCCCTAATTATGCTTGCTCGAGTTAGCAATCGCAAAACCCGCCCGGCCCCCGGCGCAGTCCTTGGAACTTCTGCTAGCACAAGTTCGTCAACTGTGGACAGCTTGCAAGGTGTCCACAGTTGACTAACTGCTGCTAGCAGACGTTCGCCGAACGGCACCCGGCGCCCCAAGCTCCGACCCGTATCGTGTGCACATGTTCGCCACCGTCCAGCAGAGCGTCGCGCTCGTCCTCGGCATCGGCGCGTTCGGGCTTGAAGTGTTTGCCCTGGTCGACGCGCTGCGTCGCCGCCCCGACGCGTTCGCGGCGTCCGGCAAGCGGACCAAGCAGTTCTGGACGCTGATGCTCGCGGCCGCCGCCGCGATCGGCTTCGT
>Ga0209174_10000830_pt1 | contig 22494 bp, 11 predicted proteins | sample JI91814BDNA_FD_187505 | JGI IMG/M metagenome (GOLD analysis project Ga0209174, IMG submission 187505) | Wastewater effluent complex algal communities from Wisconsin, to seasonally profile nutrient transformation and Carbon sequestration -... | ecosystem: Engineered > WWTP > Effluent > Algae...
GCTTGAGCCATCATTGCTGTTCCAGACTGAACCAAAATTTGGTTCTTAGTAAACGCTACAGACTCTTCAGCCATGTCTGCGTCTCTAATCCTTGATTCAGAAGCTTGGATATTTTCATAAGCAACCATTAAGCCTTTAGATGCATGTTCCATTCTGTTTTGGTATGCTCCAAGGTTCGCTCTTTGTTTGTTCACTTTATAAAGTGCATCGTCAATAGTTCCGATTGCATCATTAGCTAGGTCAGCTGTAGAGAGAGATAACATTGTTCCATCAGGTCTCTTTAATTCAAGAGCTCTAACAGTCATTGTAGCAATGTATACTCTTTCTCTTTGATGCATGTTTGCGCCCATGTGATACCACATAGAAGCAACTCTTGAACCACGAGCGAAGTCACCTTGTAAAAGGTTCATTTTATTGAACTCTGCTTGAGAAGCTATTCTGTCGATTTCGTCAACAAGTTGAGAAACTTCTACTTGTATCATTTGTCTGTCTTGAGGAGTGTAGATACCATTAGAAGCTTGAATAGCCAATACACGAATTCTTTGTAGAATGTCGTTTGTTTCAGTCAGATAACCTTCAGTTGTTTGAATCATAGAGATTCCGTCTTCAGTGTTACGTTCTGCTTGTCTGAGACCAGAAACCTGGCTTCTCATTTTTTCAGAAACAGCAAGACCAGAAGCATCATCGGCAGCTCTGTTGATTCTCATGCCGGAAGAAAGTACTTCCATATTTCTTGAAACTTCATCGTTTTGAAATTTCAAAACCCTGTGCGAGTTAATCGCTGATAAATTGTGGTTGATGATCATAAGTTTCCTCCTTGAAACTGATCACAAGCAACTGTAAGCTTCCTTGCCCACAGTATTTTGTTTTTCTTTGTGTGAATTTTTGTGTCTGATTTTATTTATTTTTGTAATTAATATATCGGAAAAGGATGTATTGGAATTAATTTCCGGGAATTGACTAGTTTTTGAGGAATTTGGAAATATTTCGAAAGAAATCGAGTTATTCCATCGATTTTTAAGAATGCAAAAAAAACAAAAAAGTAAAAATTTTTATAGCTAATTGTATTTTCGGTTGAATTACGAAAAAGGCATTAGACTTTTTTTAAAAAAAGAAACTACAATTACTATACAGGTAGCCATTTTTGGAGAATCTTGCTTATAGTTGCCTTCACGACAGGCTTTGTAACATAATCGTTCATTCCCATGCTCAGGCATTTCTCCCTGTCACCTTTTTGCACCGCTGCTGTAAGTGCTATAATTGGCGTTTTTTTCTCTGACTCCCAAAGACGAATTTTGGAAGTTGCCTCAAGTCCACTCATCTCTGGCATTTGAATATCCATCAGTATCAAATCAGGACTCTCTGTTTTGAAAAGCTCTATGGCATCCTGACCGTTCTCGGCTTGCATTAGAATTGAATTTGGTAAAAGGCTTTTAAGAATCGTTTTTGCTAGCAATAGATTGATTGAATCATCATCAACTATCAAAATTCTGTAAGCTTTCAAATTTTTTGATGAATCTTTCTTAGAAATTACATTGGGTGTATCAGTGGTACTAGAATCTATTTTTCGTAATTTAGAAATCTCCTTCAAGAAAGAGATCGTTTTTACAGGCTTCATGACAAGTAATTGGATTTCAAGGTCGTCTCTATCTTTAAAAAGACTGTCATCGTCAGTCGCATTGTAAAGAAGTACAATCGACAGCTCCTTTGCAGAAATTCTATTAATTTGCCGAATTTGTCTAATCAATTCTAAGCCGTTTGTCCCGGGCATATTGAAGTCAGTTACAACTAAGTCAAACTTTTCTTGTTGTATGCTTTCTATCGCATTATCGCTATTATATGCAAGTTTAGTCTGTATTCCCTTTATGCTAAGAATTTCTTTGAGAACATTTGCATTAGAATAATTATCTTCGACGATAAGAATTTTTTTTATGTCAATTAGATCATCCGCTTCAATTAAATCTTCCTCGTCTATTCTTGCGTTTAGTTTAAAAAAGAATTTGCTCCCTTTTCCATGCTCTGTTTCTAATTCCATTTTTGTCTTCATCAATGCAAGAAGGCGGTTGGAAATAGTTAGTCCGAGTCCAGTTCCCCCATATTTGCGAGTAGTTGAGCTGTCTTCTTGGGAAAATGCTTCAAATATTTTTTGTGAATTTTCTGGTGCAATTCCAATTCCAGTATCTCGGACTGAGAAAACAAATTCTGCTTCCCTTAATGAATGATTTTTCAAAGCAATTTCAATTTTTAATTCAATTTCTCCATTGACAGTGAATTTTACTGCATTTGATAAGAGGTTAATGATGATTTGACGAAGGCGGACAGAATCAACCCAAATATAACGAGGGAGAGAAGGGGAAACATTGAAAATGATTTCCAATTTTTTTTCATGGGCTTTAAATTTAATTACATCAATAGCCTGTCCGGCTAATTCGAATAAGTCAACAGGCTCGATATTGAGTTCTAATTTTCCGGCTTCAATTTTAGAGAAATCTAAAATATCATTAATTAAATCAAGTAAAGAGTTAGAAGACTGAAGTATAATTTTCATATACTGTCTTTGTGATTCATTCATTTCGGTTTTTGTAAGCAAGTCTGTAAAACCTATAACTCCATTTAAGGGAGTTCGAATTTCGTGACTCATATTTGCAAGGAAATCGGACTTTGCATGATTTGCTGCTTCTGCTTGTTTGGTTCTAAGCACAAGCTCTTCGCTTAATTTTTTTCTTTCTGTAATATCAAGAAAACTTACGACAGACCCTACTATTTTTTCGTTGATGAATATCGGATAAGACCAATATTCCACAGCAAAAAGTGTACCGTCTTTTCTTGCAAAGAATTCATTCTCCGAGTGAAATCTTTGTTCTGTCCTAAAAGAATTGAATATGCTGCAATCATTCTCTTTTATTAGAATTCCATTAGAATCCGAGTGTTTGAGCAGGTAATGCATATTTCCCCCAAGCAATTGATCTTGAGTCGAATAGCCAAGTGTTCTAATACAGGATAGATTGCAAAAACTACAATTTCCATTTAAATCTAATCCGAAAATTGGCTCGGCAGTGGAGTCTAAAAGAATTTGAAACCATTGTGTGCTTTCTTCTAGAGAGTGTGTCATATTTTCCGCAATGACAATTGCCTTACGTTCCGTATTTAAAATAGATTTGGCTAACGCAAAGAGTAAAAAGCTTATAACGAATCCAGAAATAAAAACAATAAATGATTTATTGAAAGCCCAAAAAAAAGTTTTATTCTTTGTTTCTGTAAACCTTAGTGTCCATATTGTTTCATTAAACTGGATTGGAATAGTGGTCTGGTTGGTATTGAATGTATGGGAATATTCTTTATTTTCCTTATGACTATCAAATAAAAGGTTACTCTCAATTAGACTCTTATCATCAAAAATTTCAAGACGAATAGCATAAGCAGATTCTGAGTCACTTAAAATTCCTTTCATAAGGTCATTCATACGATAGGGACTGTAAACCCAGCCGAGAATTGCGTTTCTGCGTTCCTCAATAGAATTGATAGGCATATTTTTTTTATAATAAGGGGCATACATCAATGCTCCCGCTTGCACATCTTTTTCGGTTTCTTGGACTAATGTAACTTTTCTGGAAAGGGATACTATGTTGTAATCACGAGCATCTTCCATTGCCTTTCTTCGTATTGCTTCAGAAAACATATCATATCCGAAGGCTCGCAAATTTCTGCCTTGAAATGGTTCGAGGAAAATAATGGAGGTATACAATTCGCGATCTCCCGCCGGTCTAATGTCGTAATCGGGGAATCCTTCCTTCTTGATTTTTTGTATATGCTGTGTCAATTCAGCTTTGCGGATAATAATAGATAGCCCAATACCTTGAATACCTGGCAGACTATTTAGTGCTCGTGAGTTGTCTATGTATTCATTCCATTTCTTGCGAGTGACAGAATCGGTTGTTCGTATGAACGCAGATCCATTTCTTAAAATCTGTGCATGAGCCTCTAATCGTGTAAGAATTTTTGATTTTAAGTCATGACATAAAAGTGAAAATTCTAATTTACTATTTATTTTAGTATTTTCTCTAATATAATAAGATGCTACAGAATTTATGAAAAGGCTTAAGATTAATATGAACCAAGGTAATCTATTGCTTTTTTCGCTATTCGTTAGGTTTTGAAAATTCATTGGCTTGATTTTTTAGCTCTTGAGAAAAAGGACATTTATCAGAAATTCTTTGGTCACAAATTCACATGAACATTGTAAATTTTTAAAATGAAGCCTGTCAAGAAAAATAAAGGTAGGAGCTAATAAGCTGGTCTATAATCGGGACGGTATTTAGTTGATATATAATGAGAGTAGCTAGCATAAAAATTAAATGCTAGCTACTCTCATTAACGTTTTTTTAGCTAAGCTCTCCAGATTGTAAAAGTTTAGCTCTACTGTTTCCAACAAACCAATAATAAAGAACAGGAACGGCAAATCTACTAAGGACTGTAGCAGCTATTTCTCCAAACATGAGGCTAATGGCTAATCCTTCAAAGATTGGATCGAAAAGCATAATGAAGCTACCCACTACAACCGCGGCAGCAGTTAGTAACATGGGGCGAAATCGAATTACCCCCGCACTGATTACGGCTTCTTTTAATTGCATTCCATTTTTTAATTGCTCTTCTATGAAGTCTACAAGGATAATGGAGTTACGCACAATTATCCCCGCTCCAGCGATAAAACCAATCATGGAGGTTGCAGTAAAATAAGCACCGAGCATTGCATGTCCTGGCAAAATTCCAATTAAACTGATTGGAATAGGAGCCATGATAATGAGTGGGACAGTGTAACTTTTAAACCAACCAAGCACAAGTATATAAATCAATACCATTACAACAGCAAATGCTCCCCCTAAATCTCTAAATACTTCATAGGTAATAAACCATTCACCATCCCATTTGATTACAGGTGAATTTGTATTCCATGGAACGTCGGCTGTTTGCGTTGGATAATTAATCTTAGGCGCAAGTTTAAGCATACCATAGACTGGTGCTTCTTCCGCACCGGATAATTCGCTCAATACATAAGAAACCGGCTTTAAGTTTTTTCGGTGTAATACTTCATTTGGAATAAGCTTGGGTTCTTTCAAAAGAGAATCAACTGGTATAACTCCTGACTCAAAAGAAGAAATCCTACTTCCCTGAAACGGTGTATTTCCAGAACGAGTTTTATTTTCTAAAGAAAGAGATACTTGTGTTTCTTCCGGAGCATTGGATTCTGCGAGAGATAAAAGCGGAGTCTCTCTAAAAATTAAGGAACCGAGTCCAACAACTTGCATAGATCTCGCTCCCATGACTCCACCTTTTATTTGGTCGTAATCATAAACCTTTCTAGTTTTTCCTTCTCTCCAAGAATAATCCAAATCTACAACAGATTTTTCGGAAGCAAAAATCTCTAGAATTTCCTTTGCGACACGCCGCCTATCGTTCTCTGTCGGACCGTAAACTTCTGCGACCATGGTAGACATCACTGGAGGTCCTGGAGGAATTTCTAATACTTTAGTCACTGCATTTTTTTCTTTTCCAAATTCAGCAATGATAGGGCGGAGTTTTTCAATGATTTTATGACTGGATTCTTTACGTTTGCCTTTATCCGACAAAAGAATTTGAAGATCATTCATGTATTCTTCATTTCTTAGAAAAGTATGTTTTACCATTCCAGAAAAAGAGAATGGGGCACTCTCGCCACCGTAAATTTGAATCTTTTTAATTTCAGGTTCTTTTAAAAGCTTACCAGATAATTCTTTCGACCAGGCAACACTTTTTTCTAACGGTGTGTCGGGAGGATAATCAATGATTACCTGAAATTCGTTTTTGTTATCGAATGGTAGCATTTTTACTTTCACTGCTTTAAAATATATAAAGCTAAACGAAAGAAGTAAGAGTATAATACTGATTACCCCGAAATAGAATGCAGACATCTTTTTCCCGAGAAGCATTTCAGCAAAGGAAATATAGAGTCTGTCTAAAAAGCTCACTTTGGATTTGTCCATAGGATCAATTTCTTCTTTATCTGAATGAGCATTTGGTTGTTTTAAAAGTCGAACAGATGCCCATGGCGTTACAATGAACGCAACGAACAAAGAAAGAATCATTGCAAGACTTGCCCCGACAGGAATTGGTTTCATATAAGGACCCATGAGTCCACGCACAAATGCCATTGGAAGAATTGCGCCAATGACTGTAAAGGTTGCAAGTATTGTTGGATTTCCTACTTCTGAAACTGCATTGATCGTTGCTTTTAGGATTCCTAATTCAGGATTTAAATGGAGATGTCGCTCAACGTTCTCTACAACCACAATTGCATCGTCGACTAAAATCCCGATTGAGAATATGAGGGCAAATAATGTTACCCGATTGAGAGTGTATCCCATGAAGTAATAGATGGCAAGTGTTAATGCAAGTGTAACTGGAATCGCAATTGAAACTACAACTGCTGCTCTAATTCCCATTACAATGGCAATGAGAATAGTCACAGAAAAAGTTGCTATGAGTAAATGCTCTATTAGCTCAAAAGATTTTTCTTCTGCTGTAGACCCGTAATTTCTAACGATTGACATTTTTATATCAGGAGGTAACTCTTTTGAGAAAAGGTTTGCTCTTTCTAATAAGTCTTTAGCGAGGATAACAACGTTAGTCCCTTTACGTTTTGCGAATACAATAGAGACTGCATTTCTAACTTCGTTTGATAATTCTTTGTCGTATAATACGGATAATCTGCTTCTTTCTTCTGCTCCAAGTTCTACTCTCGCTATGTCTTTGAGTCTAACAACACTTCCTCCCCTTTGTCCTATAGCAAGATTTCCAACTTCTTCTTTAGAGGACACTCTTCCTCCCACTTCAATTTGAAATTCTTTTTCCTTTGAAAAAGTTTTTCCCATTGGAAAATAAGCGTCACTCATTTTTAAACTCATGGCAACATCAGAAATGGAAACTCCAAAGGTAGATGCTTTAGCGGGGTCTACAATGACTCTAACTGTTTCTTTTCTTCCTCCGAGTAAGTCAACACGAGATAAATCAGGAGTGCTAGAAAGTTCTCTCGCTAGTGGTGCGATTTTTTTTCTAAGGTCATAATCATCTCTTGTCTCCGAGCTAAAACTTAGAGTTAAGAAAGGCACATCGTCAATCGTAAACGAACTAACTTTGGGAGGAAGAACGTTAGCTGGTAAGTCCTGCTTGATTTCCATTAACTTATGGTGAACTTTTACAAGAGATGGCTCCGTAGGTTCTCCTACTTTAAATCTCACAGTCACAATGCTACCGTGAGCCTGACTTGCGGAGTATACATATTCAACGCCATCGAGTCCCCAGACTGCTCTTTCAATTGGCTCTGTTACTTTTCTTTCTACTTCCTTTGCTTCAAAGCCAGGGGCGCCAATTCGAATATCAATCATTGGCACAGAGATTTGTGGCTCTTCTTCTTTCGGAGTGAGGTAAACAGAGAATATCCCGAGCAAGATGCTTACGATCGCTATGACTGGAGTCAGTCTTGAATTTATAAATTTTTCAGCCAGATTTCCGGCGAATCCTTTTTCTAATTTACTCATTTTTAATTCCTTCTAGATTTGTTTCGGATAATGTTAATAAGCCTGCTCTCGCTTTTAAATATTCAGATTCAATATTTGCCTTTGCTTGAATGATGTCTGCTCTTCTGGAAAATACTTCTGATAGCTGAATTGCATTGATTGCGCCACTGCTAAATAATTGTTGGCTAACAGTGAGTTGCTCTTCCATGAGCTTTGCATTTTCTTGAATTAATTCGAGATTTTTACTCAGTGCTTTTTCCATCTGGATAAGAGATTTGATTTTTGCTTCTTCATTTCGAATCGTTTCTTCCACTCTTTCTTGCATTGCTTTGCTATTTATTTTTGCTAGCTCTATCGAATCTAAATCCCCGGGAGAATAAAGATTCATCTGAATATAAAACCCTGCATTAAAGGATGTGGCAACGGATCGTTCGCCTCTATAGGCATAGGATTCTCCGTAAACTCCCACCTTAGGAAGGATTCTTGCTTTTTCAGCTTCTGCTTGTTCAGTTGCACCATCTGCATAAGCTTTCATTGCTTTTGCCATATAGGATTTTTCTGGAGCGGATAATTTTAAGTATTCGTCAGCAAATGAATTTGTGCTCTGGAGTTTAAGACTCCAATTAGAAGGCAAATTCCCCGAAGAGGATTCTATAGAAGATTTTATAGATTCAATTCTAGCAGCGGTTTCTTCCTTTATCCCCTCGATTCGATTTTTTAAGCTCTTGAGTGCGATGCCGCCGGAGTAACCAACCGGATTTCCGCGATTGCCAAGTTGGTAACGACTTAGGATTGTATTTACCGTTTTGTCTAGAGCGGCAATTTTTTCTTGTTGATCGTAAAGAGAGATTAAAGTTCCATACATTGCTGCTGAATTTGCATATTCATTTAGGCTAACAAATTTATTTTCTAATTGTTTCCCTTCTGCTTGTTTTTCAAATGCTTTTGCAACGGCTTTTTTTGAGCCGCCTTCATAGATGGAGAAATCAACTCCGAGCGTTCCCCTCTGGTAAGTATTTGTCCCGGGATTATTGAGAGTATCCGGTGCGAATAGATTTAAAGTATTGTAATTGGGAGTGGTATACAGGTTATTATTTGTATCAATGAAATTACTCGGTTGAGTTCGAGCACTCTTTGTAGAGAAATCGGAATTAGTCGCTGCTCTTTGTCCCAGGTTTGAGAAAAAATTTAACGCTGGATCGTTCGTTGTATAATTTCTAGCATCTGCATAAATTCTAGGTAGCCAATGCTTAGAAGCTTTATTGCTAGATATTTTTGCTGCTCTTGATTCTAGAGATAATGCTTTTTGCGTATGTGAATTCTCCTTTATTTTTTCCCAGATTTTTCCGAATTCAAGAGTTTGTGCTTCCTGTGCTTTCAAACTTGTGATTCCTGAAAAAATAAAAATTCCTAAAAGAATACTCATTCGAGGGATTCTCTCTACGTATAACCTCTTAAAATTTGCTATCATTGTTTTATCTTCTCCATGCATATATACCATGGGGGGTATTGTATCTAATAAATCAAATTATTTTTTTCTCTTGCCTAAAAAAATAAGATACCCCGTATGGTATATTAAAAGGAGAGTTTATGTTTTTAGCTAAAACGGATAATTGGTATATGGAGAGAATCATTTGGCTTTTAGCCGGTGTATTCACAATCGCAAGTGTTGGATTGGGTGTTTTTGTTCACCCCTATTGGTTTATTTTAACTGGAATTGTAGGACTCAATCAAATTGTTCTATCACTGACCGGATTTTGCCCGATGACAATTTTCTTGAATAGTGTAGGCTGTAAGTCTAGAATTCAATGAAAAAATTACCCTAGCTTGCCGGGAGTAAAAGGTGGTGGATTTTTAGATTAAAAAAACCTAGAAGTAAAGAATTTAGTTGAATCTATAGAGTTGTTTGAAAGGCTTTTCTTGTAATGGGAAAAGAACTCTATTATGTCCACCTTTGATTCAATTAAAATCAAACAGATCCTATTTCTAGGTTTAGGTCTTGGAATACAGATTATTCTTTGGAATTTGTCTTACGGGTATTTTTCCAATTTTATCTATTCGGTTCTTTTTTTTATTTCAAATATATGTTTATTTGGGGCAGTCACAAAGTTTCTTGAAAAATCTGAAAATGAAAAAAGTTCGCCAGAACCAGTATCAAGTCATCATATCCTATCTTCCATAGACGGAATCATTTGGGAGGCAAATGCTGATTTGCTTCAATACACTTTCATTGGAGGTAATCCAAAAAACCTACTCGGCTATACGAAAGAAGAGTGGACAAGCGTCGATTTTTGGGTAAACAACGTTTATTCGCAAGATAGAGAGCCAACATTAAAAAAATTCCGTGAGATTTTAACAAATAATAAATCAAATTTTCTAGAATATAGATTTTTCACTAAAGACAGAAAGTTAAGTTGGATCAGAGATAGCATTGGAGTCATTAACAATAAAGTTCAACCGACCCTAGTCCAAGGAATTATGATTGACATTACAGATCATAAGAAAAATGAAAACTTACTTCAATTTCATAGTGATATTTTAAATAAAATGTCAGAAGGTGTTTTTCTTTTAAGAACGGATGATGCAACTATTATCTACACAAATCCAAGTTTTGACTCGATGTTTGGTTATGATGCAGGAGAATTAATAGGAAAGCATGTCAGTGTTTTAAATTCATCTGAAATTAAACCGAGTGAATCAATTGCAGAGGAAATAAACGCAGTTCTCTATAGAGATGGATTTTGGAGTGGGGAAGTTTACAACCGAAAGAAAAATGGATTTTCTTTTTGGTGTGCAGTAAATGTTTCTGAATATGAGCATTCTGAATATGGATTGGTTTGGATTTCTGTTCATAACGAAATTAGTAAACGAAAAAAGATTGAGGCAGATTTACTTAAGGCGAAGCAAATCGCAGAAGAGGCTAATAATGCGAAATCGGAGTTTCTTGCTAAGATGAGTCACGAAATTAGAACTCCACTTAATAGTATCCTTGGAATGACATCTCTATTGGCTGAATCAGAATTATCCGTTCGTGAAAGAAATTATGCAAAAGTAGCATTCACAGGAGCAGAATTACTACTTAGCATAGTGAATGATATCATGGATTTTTCTAAGATTGAATCAGGAGAAATTGAAATTGAAAGTATAAAGATCAGCCTCAAAGAAATATCCGATTCAATGTATGAAATGTTCTTTGCTAGAGCATCAGAGAAAGGAATCGAATTTAAATCTAGTATAGATGAAACAATATCAGAAAATTTAATTGGAGATCCCTATAGGTTACGGCAAATATTGATAAACCTTGTTGGAAATGCTTTAAAATTTACTACGAATGGAACGGTGCAACTACAAATTAACTTGGAAAATCAGTCCGAGACTTTTCAAGAAATACTTTTCTCAATTTCAGATACTGGAATTGGAATGGAAGAGGAAGTAAAGAAAAGACTTTTCGAAAGCTTTTACCAGAGAGATTCTTCTATCACAAGAAAATACAGTGGTGCTGGACTCGGACTTTCCATTTGCAAACAATTGATTGATTTGATGGCTGGAAAAATTTGGGTAGAGAGCCAAGAAGGGAAGGGCTCCACGTTTTATTTTAGATTGAAATTTGAAAGAAAGGATACTCATAATTATTCCCATTATCATAGTATTCAGTTGTTAAGAAATGAGCTTAACTCTAAGGTTGAAATTAGAAAAAAAGAAGTCTCAATCGTAAAAAATATAAACATTCGTGTTCTTGTTGTAGATGATGATGTTCTGAACGCAACAATGATGACTCAGATTTTACAGAATAAAGGAATTTTTAAAATTAAACATTCTTATAATGGACTCGAGGCAATCAAAGATTTCAAAGAATCTGAATATGACCTTGTTCTAATGGATATTCGAATGCCCGAAATGGACGGATTTGAAAGCACGCGTGTGATACGCCAAATTAGTCAAGTCCCGATTGTTGCTGTCACTGCAGAGGCATTGGAAGGAGAAAAAGAAAAATGCCTCCTCGCTGGCATGAGTGATTTTTACACTAAGCCAATATCTGTTCGAACTTTAGTTAAAATTCTAAATGACTGGACCTAAAATTAGCGGCAATTTCCAATATTTTCGTTTTATAATTTCTTAAAAATATTCTCTTGAAGGAAAACATTGTGTATTAGACCTTGTTAGTTACTTATGTATTGAAATCATTTAGGAGAGAATTTGAATGAGTAAAATCAAGGTTAAAACACCATTAGTCGAAATGGACGGGGATGAGATGACCCGCGTGATCTGGAAAGAAATAAAAGACAGGTTCATTCATCCATTTTTGGATATCGAGCTAGAATACTATGATCTTTCCGTAACACATAGAGACAAGACAGACGACAAGGTGACAGTTGATTCAGCACAGGCAACACTCAAGCATGGCGTGGCTGTAAAATGCGCGACTATTACGCCTAACGCTGACAGAGTAAAAGAATACAGTCTCAAAAAAGAATGGCCTTCGCCTAACGGAACCATTCGTTCAATACTCGATGGAACTGTGTTTAGAAAACCAATTATCATTAACAATATTCCAGCGGCAGTCAGGTCATGGAAAAAACCAATTAGCATCGGGCGTCATGCTTACGGTGATATTTATAAAAACGTAGAATTATTAATTCCAGGTGCAGGCAAAGTAGAATTAGTCTATACAGATGCAAGTGGTTCAGAAAAACAAAGAGTTCTCGTTCATGACTACAAAGGGGCGGGGGTAACAATGGCTATGCACAACCTGGATAAATCTATTGTCAGTTTTGCAAAATCCTGCTTTAATTATGCGTTATCCGAAAAGACAGACCTTTGGTTTGCTACAAAAGATACCATTTCTAAAAAATACCATGCACGTTTTCGTGCAATCTTTGACGAGATGGCTATCGAAAAAGAAGCGGAACTCAAAGCTGCGGGGATAACATACAGTTACTTCTTAATTGACGATGCAGTAGCACAAATTATGAAGCACGAAGGTGGAATGCTCTGGGCGCTAATGAACTATGACGGAGACGTTATGAGTGATATGGTTGCATCCGGATTTGGTTCTCTCGGTCTTATGACTTCTGTATTAGTTTCTCCTGAAGGAAAATACGAATACGAAGCGGCACATGGAACTGTTACCCGCCATTACCGCAAATACCAAAAAGGCGAAACTACTTCTACAAACTCAGTAGCTTCTATTTTTGCCTGGACTGGAGCAATTGCAAAACGAGGAGAACTCGACGGAACTCCAGAGGTTACCGCGTTTGCCCACAAGATAGAAAAAGCAGTCATCGATACAATTGAAGCAGGGGAGATGACAAAAGATTTGATTTCTCTAAGCACCGCGCCTTCTAAAAAGGAACTTGACACTTTTCAATTTATGGAAGCAGTTGCGAAGAAGTTGAAATAACACTTCGGCACGTTCTGAAGGTGCGGAAACGTTTCCGCGCCTTCAATACAACGTTTAAAATATGCATTCATTCTTAGAACTCAAAACCCCAAAAGACACTGTTGCTACTTCTTTAAATAACAAAACAGCGTTTATACTCTATCAGCAAATTCAAAAAAGTTCCACTGTAACCAATTCTAAAACAGGAAATCTATTTTTAGATCCAGAGCAAGTGCCGGGATTAAAAATTGATATGCCATCCGACATTGTCTATCCAATGAAGAGGTTAATCGAAGATAAGCTCATTTTGCATTTGTTTTATTTAAGCTATGTAGATCGAAAGGAAATTAAAATGAATTCCTGCTTTATTGCATCTCCGATCGAAAAGACGGAAAGCATAGATGCAATTTACAAAAGTATTATAAATATTTCAGTTCAAAATGTATTGCAGCTAATAGAATTTAACCCCAAATACAATGAAAAATCTTTTAGAGATGAACTCTTAATAAACTTAAAACAAAATCTTCCGCTCGCACAGGGAAATTATCCAATTAGTTTTATTAAACTTTTTCCCGAAATACAAGACTCAGTCAAAGACATTCCGCTGAATCCTCAAATAAAAGAAGCCATACTAGAAGATATCGAAGAAGAGTTAATATTACGAAATAAAATTGTAAAACTTGGTATTGGACTTTATTTCCCAATGACGACAAGCATGATGATTGAAAAATTTAGCATTGCTGATGATTTTATAAAAAAAGAAATTGCTCCCATTTATTATTCGGTTGTCGGAAAAGATTTAGAGGTAATTCAAAAGCAAGAAGATATTTATCAAATGGAGCCTTTTCATGAGCCTACGACTTCTTTTAAAAAAGAAAGAGCTGAAATTCTGCATCGTGTGATTTCTCCGTATTATCCGGAAAATTATTCCGGAGAATTGGCAATCATGACGGTTCTGCTATTTGAAAAGTTTGCACTTGAGTATCTATTACAAAAAGAAGAGACTTTGATAAATGAGGAAGTAGAAAAATTAAGAGCGAAGTTTATAGAGCCTTCTAAAAGTTGGAAAGATATTATCCAATTCATAGGGGAAGATGCGGTAAATGAAGTTCATCCGAAGGTATGGGACAAATTAAAAGGAGATATCTCTCTAGTGTTTGCTTCTTGGTTTATGCCAAAGCAAGAAGTATATGTATTTGCACCTAGAAAAATTTCTGCTTTTCTGAATTGCATCAAGGATATGAATGTTCAAATGCCGGATCCAACATGGAAGATACTTGCGTTTAAAAATTTATTGGAGACAAATGAGGATTATCTCCGAGGTCTATTTAGTAACAAAGATACAATTCAATTGTATGGAAATTTGCTAAGTAAAGCGTACGTAGAATACTTTCCCTGGTATTATCCGATCTTTATATACTTTAATTATTTTAAGAATCTTTTCTTTGCTACTGCGAAGAAAAAGATTCAAGCCGAGCAATGGGAGCTTGAATCTAGGAATAGAAATCGGAAAAGAGATGCAGAGAAAGCGAAGATTATAAAATACAAGAAATTCACAGAAGAAAAAGTAATGGAGACTCGCAGAAAAGAAGTGATTGAGTGCATGGATAATTTTTATTTTAAAGAAAATGTAATTCCTACAAGGCAAATGCTGATTCAAAAATGTAGACTTCAAAATTCAGAAGTGTTATCTGCTACACTAAAAAAATTTACATTTCAAATTATTTCTATTCCCGGAGAAGAAAAAAATGATAGGCAGGCAATTCTTTATCCGATGGATCATGAATGGAGAGGAAAAGAATCCCGTTTAAAAAAAATACTTTCGAAAAAAATTGAATCTCTAGAGATGAGTCTATCTGCTGATAAAAAAATAATCATTCCTTATAAATTAGTTTTAAATCATATTATCGACTACAATCGATTTCATATGAAAGAAGTATCAGAAGATCAGTTAGGTGATCTTTAAATCTTTTCCATCCAAAGGATACAGTTGGGTCAACGTAGAAGTTGCCCTCTACGTTTTCTTTTTTTCGTTTAGATAAAATTGGCATCTACATTAGGCGAATCTAGTGCAGAATTTGCTTTCGGAATCATTACATGTAAGAGAAAAGCGCTTTCATAAAAAATTCACAACTAGAATTATTTCCGCCTTCATAGTTGGTTTGAATTTTAGGTTTATCCGCGCGTATTTCTGATGGTGCAAAATTGAATTCGATTGTCTCAGACCCATTCTCTCTCATACAAATGTATTCGTCTAATTCTCCATTACCGCAATGAGAGGTAAGAAAATATCCTATGTAGAGTTCTCCTTTAGGTTGCCTCCAGGCTCCACTCTGGCGACATTCATCAATCATCAAATCGAAAGAGCCTGAATAATCAGTCTTACGCGTTAGTCTTGGATGCATACGAAACATTTCTAGCATTGTCCAATACTGTTTACTCGAAGAAAAAGAATACTTCATTGTACCTGTTGATTCATCGAACCCACCTTGACCAAATTTTAGAGCAGTGAGCATTACGGCTTTTTCATAGTCGTTATTCTTCATTACTTCTTTATAGTCTTTAGGAATTTGGGAAACAAATTCTTTTAAGCCCGGTCCACCGGCAAGCAGATAAGCAGGAGTTTCCGCTGGACTGATGGAAATCTCTTTGTCTTTTAATTTTAAAGTAAATCCAATGGAGCCATTATCCTCTAAAGCGGTAATAGATTCGATTGTGTTTTCTTCTGCTGCACCCGCATTTGTAAAACTAACTTTGACTCCGTCCTTTCCTAGGATTTCGATTTTTAAATCAGAATCTGCTCCTGCAAGAGTATATTTAGAATTCTTAAGAACTTCCTGCAAAATTCTTTCTTGGATAAATGGAATTTTCTTTAATCGATTGAATTGGTCTACTAAGCCTTTGTAAGATTGAGACCGCATTGGAAAACCAGTGACAATTTTTTTCTCTCCTGCATCATTATAAGTGCGGATAGTTGTAATTAGCTCATCAGTTAGACCGGTTACTCTTGGTTCTTCTCCTTCTTTTCTTTTGTTTAGAACCGCGTATTTTTTAAATACAGCGTCATAGCGAGAATCTATGTAGGCAGGGTCTTTTACAAGTTCTCCAACCATTAATAATTCAGACAAGATTTGAGAGCGATCATCAGCATTTTTAACAAGAGCAGCAATGGCTAAAAATAGAGCATCTGAGACTACTGTTACTTTGTCTTTCTTGGCAGGATTTGTAATCCAATCTCTTGTAGTTGCCGCATCATTGATTAAATCAGCTTCGACTAATATTGCTTTGCCCATATTTTCTGCATAGGAGACTTGTCCTGAGTTAATGTCGCTTAAAGAAGAGCCTAGAATTTCACTACCGCTGAGATAGGCTTCGCTTTCACCGCATCCTTCTTTGAATTTGGGTGGGCATTTTATTTCAAAGTAGGTTACTACTGATTTGTCTTTACGTGTAATTTCTATTTGAGCATTGACAGTCATTAAATCTGCTTCTTTGATTTCTCCGACTGGCTTGTCATTAGATTCCATTTTTTTATAAACTGGAATTCCAAAATTAGACTTTGCAAAAAGAATTGATTTTGGTTTTTCGAACTTTGTGACTTTTTTCTTTGGACCACAGCTAATCGTGATTAGACAGCTCACTACAATTGCTGAAAGTATTAAATATTTATTGTTTGAATTCATTTTCTTCCTCTCCTTTTTTTAATAGCTATCGATGACTTGTATAAATTCACCGAATATAAAACCTTTTTTTCCATCTTCTGTTTTGATATTATACCAGAAGTTTTCCATTTCTTCACCTTTGGCATTCTTTACGATATACTTCTTTGCTTCTCGTTTTAGAATTTCGACAACAGCATTTCCTTTTAGCGATGCTACTACGGAAGAACGGTCATTAGCTTCTGAGCGAATATTAAGACTATCAGCTACATTTACAATAGCGTATTGCTTTGCAGCTTTGGCCTTTTTTAAAATCTTCCCTACCTCAGCCAATGCAGTATGATTAGGATTGTCTCGTTTAAATCGGATGAGTGTTGGAATTACTTTTTCGGCTTTGTAATTACCCAGCGCTTCGATTGCTGTTTTACTAATGTCTTCATTTGGGCTTGCTAAATTCTTTTCTAATTCGGCTAACGCATCGTTTAATTCTACTTGTCCCGCAACACGAAGACAGGCTGTAACTAAATCTACATTTGCATCCGAGCAGAATTTCTTTACATGTTTCCATTCTTCGTGTGCTTTGATCTTGGCAATTCCTTCTAGCGCATACCACTGAGTATCCTTATTTTTAGAATTGAGTGCATCTCTAAGCATAGATGCATTGCCAAGTTTTGCTGTTTTAGAAAGACCTTTTATTGCACTGTCACGAATTTTTTCGTTTTTGTCTTTGTAGGCTTTTTCAAAATGAGCCAGGCTTTTTTGATTACCTATTTCTGCCAGGGCTTCAATGCTTGCTTCTCTTACATAAATATCATCTGTATCAAATGCTTTTTGCAGTTCGTCTACTCCCTGTTTGACGCTACCGAGAGCAGCCGCTGCGGCAGATCGTAGTTTGCTCGACTCTCCTTGCATTAATACGGAAATTAAAAACTTACTTTGCTTTGCATCTCCGCTTTTTTTGATTTCTTCTAGAATGGAAATTTTTTCTTCGTCATCTTTTGCATTTTTGAAATTCTCTTTGTAGTCTTGTGCCAAAAGACTAAAGGAACAAACTGCTAATAAATATATGCTAGTGATTCTAACTCTCAAAACTTTATTTCTCCTTTTTGTTTTTTCTATTTGGAAAAATATTTCCTAAATGGTCAAGAAGAAAAGCTGAATAACGCCCTTAAGAATGTCTGAATTTACTTTCGATCCATTCTCTGAGTCTGTCGATGTATCCGAACATAGCTGGCACTACAATCAATGTGAGAAGTGTGGATAATATGAGTCCGCCGATGATGGCGATTCCCATCGCCGTACGGGACTTAGCCGCTTCTCCGAGTCCGAGTGCAATCGGAAGAGTTCCTGCAATCATTGCAAGAGAAGTCATTAGAATGGGACGAAGTCTTAGAACTCCTGCTTTTTTAATTGCTTCTGTTCTATCCATACCTGCGTGAATTCCTCGAATCGCATAGTCTACAATTAGAATTGAATTCTTAGTAACAAGACCCATGAGTAGAATAATTCCAATCATAGAAAATAGATTTAGCATTTCCCCAAATAAGGCTAATGCTAAGAATGCGCCGGAGAAGGCTGGCGGAATTGCAATTAGAACGGATATGGGTGTAATGAAGGACTCATAGAGAGAGGCTAATACCAGGTAGATGAAGAGTAGGGCGAAACCAAAGGCTATGAGGATATTCTGCATTAGCTCCCTAAAGTCTTCTGACTGACCCCAGAATGCATATCGTATTCCGGGAGGAGGCGGGAAGGACTCAGACAGAATTTTCTTGGCTATATCTGTTGCATTTCCAATCGCACCGGTAGTAGTTAGGTTTGCACGGATTGGAATTACGCGGGAACGGTCTTGTCTACTGATTTTAGCAGGACCTAATTTCTCTTTGCCGCTACTTACAAAACTAAGTGGTATCATTTTGAAATTAACGTTGGGAACTTTTGTATCGAGGTATGCTTTGCGTAGATTTCTTTGGTCTGGTTTTAAACGCATGAGTATATCGTATTCTAAACCTTTGTCGTGAAGTTTTCCTACAACGCCGCCTTCCACATGATAGCGTAATTCTGCTCCTGCGGTAATTGGTGCCACACCCACACTTTGCATTCGTTTGAAATCAAACTCCACTTGAAATTCTGGTTTGCCTGCTTGAAAATCTCTTTCTATGTCTGTGAGATCGGGAATGACTTTTAATTTTTCAATTAGCTCTCGCGAATACTTCTCAATAGCATCTAAGTCGTCTCCCATGATGTTAAGGTTAAACGGGTAGTTGACTCCGCCGCCTACCGCACTGTAATCGTTCACGGATGGTCGTGCGAATTCAAACTGTTTCATGATTTCTCTGACTTCTGATTTTACTGCTGCGGTGTTTCTTCTTCGTTTGTGAGAAGGCACGAGCGCGATTCCAATGTTTCCGATCGTAGGAAATCCATCGGGGCTTCCCACAACGGTTGCTAGTTTATTTATTTCAGGTATTGTTTTTATTTGTTCTTCAATCTTTTGAACTACTTCATAGGTTCCCTGTAAAGATGTTCCCGGCGGCATATCAATGGAAACAATGAATTCTCCTTGATCGTTTGCTGGAAGAAATGTTTTCTTTACGAATTTCAACGAGTAAATACTAAAAATAAAAATGGCAGTAGCCGAGAGCAAAATAACGATTGGCCTCTTCACTGAAAAATCAATTACAACTCCATACACTTTTTCAAGCCAGGTTTGGAATCTGTCAAAGGCACGAACTAAGAAGTTTGGCTTTCCATGAGCTTTGCCTGCGAAGTAAGCGCTGAGCATTGGTGCAATTGTAAGAGCGTCAAATAAACTCACTAGCATTGCGAATACTACCGTTAATCCGAACTGTTTAAAAAACTGTCCCACAATTCCACTTAAAAATCCAATTGGTAAGAATACAGCAATCACTGTAAAACTCGTAGCAACGACAGCGAGGGTAACCTCTGTTGTCCCCAACTCAGCTGCTATGGCAGGAGGATGACCTTCTTCTAGTTTACGGAAAATATTTTCTCGAACTACAATTGCATCGTCTACTAATAGTCCCACTGTAAGAGAGAGGGCGAGTAGGGTCATGACGTTAATGGTAAATCCCATCGCATACATGATAATAAAAGCTCCGAGTAAACTATTCGGAAGGGCTAGACCTGTGATAATAGTAGAGCGAACATTTCCCAAAAAGAAATACACAACGAAAACTGTAAGGATAATTCCGAGGATAATAGATACTGATACATCTTCTACGTTAGCGCGAATCCAAACAGAGCTATCTCTAACCACGATGAGATGAGGATTTCCCTTTCTGTCTTTGAGATTTGTAGTATTTAATTTTTCTACTCTTTGTAAAATAGAATCCACAACAGCAACTGTGTTTGCACCGGATTGTTTGTATACATCAATGAATAGAGATGGCTTTGTGAGTCTCTCTGTTTGTGGCGGGTCTCCTTTGCGCAAACTATTGATAAACCCCTTTACTAGACTATGAGGCTCGGACTCTTCTTTAACGGGAGCATATAAAAAGCACATTGTTTTTAAGTCTTCAATTGTATCTACTACCCGAGCAATTTTTGTAACAGGAACTGAGCTTCCTAATTCTCCTCCGAAAAAAACCTGTGCTTCTTCGATTTCGGAAAGCTTTTCAAATCTACCGATTGTTCGAAAGGATACTTCTGAGTTGCCGCTCTCGTATTTTCCAACTGGAACGTTTAAGCCGAAGCTTTTTAATTGGTTTCCCATGAATACATTCGAAAGTGAGTATTCGTTTAATTTCTTTCGGTCTACTTCAATTTGAATTTGTCTTTTGGCTCCCCCTATGATTCGGACAGAGCCTACGTTGTTTACTTGTTCAAATTGTGGTTTTAATTCTTCTTTTGCTATATCGTATAACTCTACAGGAGAAATTTCACCAAACAAAGAAAGCCTCACAATTGGTTGATCGGCTGGATCAAATCTTTGAATCACTGGCTCTTCTATGTCAGAAGGAAGCTCTCTGCGGATACGCGCTATTTTGTTCCGAATCTGTTGCTCTGAATCTTTTATATCTGCTGATAGAAAAAATTCAGCGATTACAATAGAAATGCCTTCCTGGTTACGCGATGATATCCGCTTGAGTCCTGATATAGAACCAATTTCTTCTTCAATTGGTCTTGAGATAAGTGTTTCTACTTCTTCGGGTCCAGCTCCTCGATAAACAGTTGCAACAGAAACGACTGGAATATTTACATCTGGAAATAAATCTACACCGAGACGATTTAACGCAAACCAACCGGTAAATATTATTAAAATGACAATACTAGAAATGAAAATGGGACGCTCAATCGATAACTTCGCTATGTTCATGAATACATTGTTTCATTGGTATGTTAATAGACAAATAGAAAAAATCCTAATCCAGACTAAAGGTTGGCGCATACTTTGTATTAGCTTTGAGATTGGAGTATCTAGTATTGGCTTAAGTATAAATCAACAATGCTATCAACATTGGTCTTTGGTGTTGTATCAAAGATACTCAAAAAGGCAAAAAGAGTATGTTTGATATTATACTTGATATTATTGTTGATAGCATCTTTGATACATAGGAAGGGTATGTTTTTCAAAGGACAGGCAGGGACGCCTATCCTAGGCTATTAATAACTTACGACTTTTAACTTATCTTTGTACTTTGGATTTAATTTCTCTTCCATCTTTTTAGGAATCGTTAAAGTGTTTGCATCGCCGTCACTCACATACGCTTCATTAGACTCGGAATATTTTTGAATCATTTTTTCGATATTGTCTTTGAAGGCTTGCACTCGTCTCACATGAACTGGATCAAATTCTTTGTCATAGGGAGAATAGCTTGCGCGATTGGAATAATCAAAAACTAAAAAATGTTTGTATTCAATCCCTTTGTGTTTACCCGCTGTTAGCTTCGACTCATAGTCTTTAGGGGGATAAATTCCAAATGGCATTGCAAGAGAAGTCATTTTATAATCAGGTAAATACTTATTTAAAAGCTTTTGGCTTTCTACAATCTGCTCTTCGATTTTGTCTTTGTATTTTTTTAAGTTTGCATGCCAGAGTGTGTGGTTTTGTATTTCGTAGTTGTTCTTAACTAAGAAGTCTAGTTTTTTGGAAGTGAGTTTTTCTTGTCCGAATAGATTATTCGGATGCTTGGCACCAGGTAATATAAAAAAAGTAGCGGTTAATGGAAAATCGGGATTTTTCTTTTTGAAATCTTCCATGATACCAACCGCACAGTCAGGAGAAATATTTCCTTTCTCGTCTAAGTCAAATTGACTTTGAGAAGAATCATCGAGTGTAATGAATACCGGGCGTTTGCCCTTTGGAATATTTAGATTTCTTTTTTCTAAATCAGAAACTTTTAAAGGATAAAAATTTCCTTTCTTAAGTAGCGCCAAATCATCCTTAAACCCTTGAATGGTTCTTGTGTAGGCTGTATCTTTATCGCCAATTACATGGTAAGTAATAATTAAAAATTTTCCGAGTTCATTCGGTTGTGATTCAGAATGAATTGAGACTGTAAATAACAGGCTTAAAATAAACAATGAAATAATTTTATTAAACATCAATCCATTTTTTTTGAAATGGCTCTATTGAAAATCTAAAAAATATCTTTGCGTCGCCCTTAAGATAAGGAATTTTTTACCACGAAGGGCACGAAGTTCACGAAGGGTTTATAATGAAATCCTGTTTTCCTTCGCGTTCTTCGCGTCCTTCGTGGTTAATTCTTTTTCTTTAAATGACCTTGCTAGATATCACCATTGCCGCCAATCAAGAAAGAAAATTACTTCTTCTGAATCTTATTTACGTAGAATGTAAAAGTTTTCTCCGTTTTGTTATTACTAAAATCAGTCGCTGTGATAGAAATGGTATTATCCCCGGAAATGAATTTCAAGTCTC
>Ga0209174_10000831_pt1 | contig 22478 bp, 23 predicted proteins | sample JI91814BDNA_FD_187505 | JGI IMG/M metagenome (GOLD analysis project Ga0209174, IMG submission 187505) | Wastewater effluent complex algal communities from Wisconsin, to seasonally profile nutrient transformation and Carbon sequestration -... | ecosystem: Engineered > WWTP > Effluent > Algae...
CATTCAAGCATATTACAGGCCAAGATGGCGGTTGATCTGGTCGATTCTTTAATATTGATTTTACTACTAGATGAGACACTAATTTAGACATATCTCCAGTAAATATGTAATCCGTGCCACCTATTGCTGTATTGTCGTGTTCCTCGTTTTCGCGTTCTGTCTTATACAGTCCGATATACATACCAGCTTCGGTTAGTAATCGCTTACGAAGTTTGAACCCGTTAGGTTTATCTTCAGTCTTAACATACGCCAAAACCAGTTTACTCCAAAGTGTGCAGTCTTTCTCACTTAAGGATGTATAACAATCTGAAGTTATAAACTCTACTAAGTCTAAGTGTTCAAATCGAAAATCGACTGATTTTGACCAATCTCTAAGTCGCTTCTTGGCAAGTAGATATAACGAATTAGCATATCGTATATTCATGGTCGAGATACCAAACATGCTTAGCTTGTTCGCATCTTCGTAAAAATTTGAAATGTTAGCGTCCATACCGAAAGTTATAATTCTTCCAGTAAGTATACTAAAAAGTAAGGCTGCACGTCCAGGAGGTATTATATATAACATTTCTTCGCTAACTATAGCTTCGCATATCATTGACAACATGAAATCGCTAAAACTTCCCAATCTTCGTACAAACTTTACATCCTCATCTCTAGGTGGAACGCTAGGGTACTTGTATAGTATACTATATTGAATCAGCAATGATTTTACATGCTGACTTTGAACAGAATGTCCGTATTCCATGTCATGGGCCGCGTAACCTACAGGTCCATGTATGTACGGTAATTCATTACTCAAACCAAAGAACCACTCTAGTGTTTTCCTATTATCTAACCTCGACCTCAACGCAACTTGGTTGTTTGACTTGGCTACGATTACATCATCGAAATTTATCGGAAGATAAGGAACATAGCTGACTGCCAAGGTAGTAGCTATGTTTTTCATCAATAGTTGCAGGCTAGCAGCGTCTCCTGATTCAACTAATTGTATTGTCGGTGTTATATAGTGGCCGTACAATATTCTCGCAGCCGCCTTTATAGCTTCAATACCATTTATCGAACGTTGAGGTATGGCAGCCAATATCTTATCATACCATATCTTCTCCCTCCCCACTAATGGGAGATTATCGGGAATAGGTTCCATACTAGACTCTAGCGTAGAAGATATTTCCTACAAAACTTTTAAACACGCTCTTAATTTGTTAACTAACTTTCATTGTATTATACTGTAGTAGTAACATATACATATTTTTTAAAAAACTATAACATCATAACAACATGTAGCGCATTATTGACTGCCTTGATGCCAGTCAATTGCGGTTACGTACAGACCAAGGATAGATTGGATCTCAGTCTCATCCACTTCAATGTCTGCCAAAGCTACTCCGAGATTATTAACGAGAGTCTTCGCGTCGTACTTGGTAATGTCCTTGGAGATGGAAATAGGATAACCAGGTGCATAGAAATCACGTGGCTGCTTAGCGCGGTATATTATTCTGACTGAACTTACATGCAGTCCAGTTACATTGATAATACGCTCATTTTGATTATCAGAGCGCATGAACTTCTCATATACTCTCTTGAATACGGACATGTTTGTATAGGTAAGGAGGTTGCTGTTGGAATGGGGCAACTTCGGATAGGAAGTTGTTTAAATGTCAGCTCCGTAGAGGTATAATTAAAATAATCACTTATCCCTACCACAGCAAGGTTTTTAAAATAAGCTATATTGATTTTCCAACTTATGCTGTCTGATATTAGCGGTAGCTAGAATACATTATATTCCTATTGGCAAGCATCAGCAGATGAGCAACAAGTCGTGTGAGGCTTCGGATTAGCTTTCTTCAAGTTGGCAACCACTAGTTTCTCGATCTGCTTGTTCTTATCTACGGCGCTGTAGCTACTAGGTAATGTGGAACATATTGGCCAGCTATGTTTGTTGCCTACCAGGTTAGGTGTTGGAATGAACCATTGCTTCTCATTAAGTCTCAATTCTCTATCCTCCTTAGTTACTGGCTTTGGATTGAATACAATCATAGGTAAGTTGGGATCATGTACATTTTCCCTGATACCTCCATCTTCACCCTGTGCTAGTTTATCAGACACATACAGTTGAGCTACCAGATCACGTTCATAACGAGCATACGTCAAATCATCTTTCAGCCTAGCATTCTGATGCACTAATAATGTAAATCCTCCTGTGGTAATAACACTCGCTACTATAGGTACTACGTACCCGAAGCCAACAAATCTGAATTTAATCCAACTCATAGTTACCAGTATACATAAGATAATTTACAATTAGTATGGCAGACGTTATCGCCTCCGTTTTTCAAAGAATCGAATCTCCTTTATTCCCGTGTATAAGATACGGATGTACTGGCATATGCCACGGATCCCGTATCATACACGCCAAACATAAAAAGAATGTTTATCGAGCAACATGCGACATATGCGGAGCCGTTTACGTAGCAGAACACACTATGGATAAACGCCTGATAAACCATCGTATCAAACTAGGATATACTGTTAATGATGAGAGAGTGTCGTTGCACGATTGTCATGGACGTGTTATCCATTTATTTTCCAATCCCTGTATGGGATGTGGTGGCAGACTGTATATCCCACATGAAGATAAGCTGGATGTATTCCTACATTATATAGTAACACGACGACATACTAACGATAGAGGTAGAAGGATCATAGATTCTGACAAGTATGTTGGTCACCAGTTATGTATGGATAGAGATGGTACTTACGCAGCTAAGATAGCAGAACGACAACTCAATTTACCCTTCATCAAGGAGCGAGAGTTACATATAGATCATGATCGCTACAACTTTCGCATGAACAAACGGGGACAATCGGAGGTGTCATATGAGAAATTTCTGGAACTTAGGTTAGAGAACAAGGAGAAGAAAGAACTAATTAAACAAAATCGGAGAGTTGGGGTTATACATCATTTTTAAAAACTATGTTAGTATAGTGATACCGTACGGTTTGGATGGCGGATAGTGCCCACCTATTTACGTTTACAACCACCACTTATTAGAATGTCCTCTTCTACTTCCACCTCCAGACAGCCTTATGCTTTTGATTACAATTGGAAACCCGCCACCGTTGAGATGGCGGCTAGCGACCTACTGAAGTCATGGGGATTCGATGACAACGTAGTCTATACCCAAAACCAGAAGGATGCTGATTGTTATACTGCAGCAGTACCCCTGAAGATTCAGACCATTAAAGATAGAATGGAAGAGTTGGGTTTCCTGTTGGATACCCCAATTGTAGACCGCGACGGACTTAGGTTGCAGTTTGTTATTTTGTACGATGGTGCTCCCGTTGATGGTAAAGATTGTCACCTAGCACGCAGTAGCATCCACGTCAAGAAGAGGAACTGGGACGATTTCAAGGAAAAAGAAGATTCTATCTGGTTGGAGGCTGAGTTCTGGTTGCAACGAAAAGCGCCCCTGTTCAGGTATTTAATGGGTCAGTAGGAGTAGTTAAGTTTTAAGATTCTATTGAGAATCGTGTTAACCCGGTGTTATATTGTTTTAAAAACTTTCATATGTGAGACGATGGTATATGGACTATATAGCAGAAGTGCCCATACTATCATAATACTTTGTGTTATATATTTGGATTATCATCGCTTATACCGACATACTACTTTTACCATGGAAATCCCTGTAGTTAACCCCGTTACCGACCCTATGGAACTTAGTAGCTCTGATATTATTTATGTCCTATCCGCCCCTATGGCTCCATGGTATGAGTATGATGTTACTTGCAATAAAGACGACAAGTCCATCCTAGTTACCTGCAACAAATATCACAGGCTTCCATTCAAGTTGCCCTTCCAGATTCCAAAGGATGCTTACAGTGTTATGCTGAAAGTACAAGATGGTGCGGAAGGCGGAGAGTCCAGTAAGTTAGTTGTTGATAGTTTTGTTACATCATTCCCTCGCTTGATGATCAACAATTCTGAGAAATGCCGCTTCTTTGCTAAGAACCGTTACACCATGTACGATGAAACTTCGGATGATGTGTTCTATGTCAATCAGCACATCGGAGGTCCAGCCTTTCTGCCTCCTTTGAGAGAGTTCTACACTGATGAAAATGGAGAGAAGAATGTGTTTACTATCTGCGGTAGCACATGTGGAATCCCCGGTTATATGTTTGATTTCATCAGACAGGCCGGAACATCCAACTCCGATTTATGTCGCGCTGGATCTCTGTTGATAGATGGTGGCAGCTGCGACGCTTATGGTGTGATGCATAATTGCAATGACATTGACAAGTGTGCATTGGATGAAGCTGACGACTGCATCTACGCAGAACCCGGTGAGAAGATACTGGGCATCCTTCATGATCGTCTGGTTATTCTGGGATCGGATGGCAAGATCTCCATTTGCGACCGTAAACGCGAACATTATGATGGTGAGTACGTTACCACCAAGTTAGCTACCATCGACACCAGTTCCGTCGATATCTTGGACTATGATGATCATACTATGATCTTTAACTGCAACGCGGTGACTACCGACTCCATTATCCTCAACTCTAATGAGATCGTGCCAGGTTGTAAAGATGACGACACTTATGTGTATGTTATCCGTATCAAGGATTTGCTACACCACTTTGTAGGATACTTAGCTACCGAGGGATGGGATGTCCCTCGTCAGTCTAAGGTCCCTTATCGTAAGTTCAAATGTGTATTGAACACAACAGAATGGGAGTCCCGAGCGGACTTCTGTGAAGATGCAGATGAGGCCGGCGCCGTTGAAGAGGAGAGTCTCAAACGTTACAAATCGTTTGAGGAGTTAGTAGTTAACATTATGGATGCTAAGATCCCAGATGGAACCTTCGACGTAGAGTATCATTAGATTAGATTACATAATAATGTTATTGTTGTTAGCGTCACCAACGTGACGACGCTAGCGGTGTTAGTTTTATTGTTATAGAGGTGTTTTTAAAAACATTACATATAGGTTGTTGCAGCTTGTCTTCAAGTATTGTTAGTATAACGGTGAAATAACGGTATAATAACGGTATAATAACATGGCTTCAGATAATAAACTTATTGTAAGGTGGACTCCTGCAATGTTAACCATCAACACACCTCATCCGATTATCGAAATGAATTTGGGATTGGGATCGAATAAGACGATTGATTTTGTTCAGAGTTGTTTCGATAGTGTGGTATATCATTGTAACAGGCCGTTTTTGTCTAATGATAAAAGTGTTGAGGTTATTAGCCCCTTAATGGATAATGGCTGGATGGACGAATACGGAAATAGTATGACTGTATCAGTTCTACCCAGCGCTTTTCAATCGGATTTTCCTATTTGTAAAGACAGCGCTTCATTCTTGGAAAATCTAAACGGAAGAAGTTTGGCGTTGCGTATTCTCTTTGTACTGACCCTAGGAACCAGAAAGCGCGAAGATTAAGTTATTAACGCGCTAATATAGATGGGAATGTTAGTTTTAAAAACCTTAAAGGTGATGTCGTGATATGGTAACCAAGTTACTAACCCCACATCGACAATAGCAATAATAGTAATACTAAAATGGACGCCATTGATGAAGAATTCGATCAATTAACCGTCGAGGTTAATGAAGCGTTAGTAAGGTACCGGGAACGAGTAAGAAAGCGTGTTAGCGCTAAACAGTTAGTTTTGAAGGAGAAGCTGGGGGAACTTACTAAAGCGGTTGAAGTGGCATCAGTGACACCCAGACGTTATGCGGTGCTTGGTAATACCAGAGTCGGTAAGACTAAGTTTATCTACAAGTTAATTTACGGAGAAGATGAGATAGTAGGTCATCGTTACAAACAGACTATCGCCACCGAGATCCGGGCGTTCAAACGAAAAGATGAGAAAACGGGGGCGGATGTTGAGGATAATATCTGGGAATTCTGTGGTAATGATTCTTATCTAGTACCGAGGCCAGATGCACTCAAGAACATGCATACTATCGTTATCATTAAAGATCCGGAAGGTCGTGGCATGAGGGAAAAGAAACATTATGATAAGTCTCCCCAGCAATGGTCCGAGTATCTCCTTGGAACCGAAAACGATCCTCGCGTGAAAGTGATATCCACTTACCAGGAGTTTGAGGATGCTTTGAATCGAGTAGACTAACTGTCAGGTATCCCCTATTTCGCTAGATATAATAAGGTTTTTAAAAACTAACTCATACTAGAGTGCAACATCTACAACACTTGCAACTTCATACATACCACACCAACTTCCTTCACATCTTCGTAACCCATAAAGAGTTTCGAATATCTCTCCTCCACATCAGCAGCAGACTTACCGTCCGGAACTAACTCTGAACCAAGTTGCTCCCATGCCTCACCAAAGGTACTAAATCTCAAGATCTCCGTAATTCTACAGCGAACATCATCATGCGGATCGCTGTAACAACTGAGGATATCTCCCACTTTCATCTTAGCCCAATCCTCCCTGAAGATACGACCTTCATAGATCTTATCTTCATCTACTATCATACGAAGCCAAGGCTGCGCAATGTTCTTTCTGTAAACAGTCATGTTGGGGTGGCAGTTTTAACGTTCTGCTGGTACAGTCTCAACTCTATAGTGTTAATTATAATATTGCGATTAATCGCAATATATGTTGTATGTACACCATATCATATTTCAAAATAACCAGAGATGGCTAGAACTACAAATTAACATATATTTGACAGGTATTCCACTCGTAAGTCTCAGTATCCATACAACAAGGTTAATCTAAATTACAATCGTATATGGTTCTATGGACGGTATATGTTAGTATATGTTAATTTTTAAAAAGGTCCACACCAGACGGAGATGGAAACAAAAATAACATGCTACCGATATGTTATACTATATTCTCCATGTCCCAGGAGCCCCCTGTAGCACACATATACACCTCCCAATTTACAACTCCTATACCAGTACACCATGTCAAACTTTAACGAAGAAGAAGCAGCTAACCAACTTGCGGAGTACCCTCTGCAATCTAAATTTGTAGATGCTAGCGGTAACTCTCAGCTCCTAGTTCATAGCGACATGCCTGCATCTGGTGGACAACCTCGCGTTCAAACCAATGTTAAGGTTTGTCTTATTGGCAATCCTAAAGTAGGTAAGACCAAAATGGTCCACCAGCTCATTACCGGTAGGGACGAAGAGAAGCCCTATCTGCCTACTATTGGTGTGGAGGTACATGCGTTCCGATTTCCGGACAGACCAGATATTTGTTTTAACATCTGGGATGTAGCTGGACAAGCCAAGTTCCGAGGTCTAGCGGAGGGCTACTATCCAGGTTCCGACCTTGGCTTTGTGGTACTTAACCCCGAAGGTCGCACGCCCTATGCGGAGGATAAGAAGGCAGAAAAGTGGGCAAACGAGTTCTGTAGCATTTGTGATAGCAAGCCAGTAGTGTACATTCACAATGTAAACACTCTACGTTCTAACCTACGTAGCTACATTGGCATCCTGGACAAGCGAGACCAGCAATAGAGTAGACTTACATCTATTCACTCCCATCCACCCACCTTGCTACCGTGGTAAACGGGGAACCCGCGATAGCCACTTAGTTAGTTTTTAAAAGCTCCTATACCCACTGTAGCAAAACGGTTGCTATTTACGTGTATATTACTGTTGGTTAGGGGTCTACAATTGTTAAAAAGTTAGATATAATCTGACGATATATCAAAGTAATTTAGTAAGGTACCAACTATACTACCAAACCATGAATGTCGAAGTCCATCTTCGCATTAGGGCTAAGTTAGCACCTAACGCCAGAGGTCAACTAAATGATCAGGAGAAACTATCGTATGTCACCGCTATGGTTGCACACTTGAAAACACTTCCACAAAATGATATCGATGTCCTGTATCGATATATGGAGGATCGTATCAACGATCAAAATGTTCTATATCAACTGGCTCAGGATAAAATAGAACGCATTGCACTTAACATAGCTCTGGATATTATGCCGAGGTTACCAATAGTTAACTATCACATATCCCCATTCATGTCGCGATCGGAATGTATAACTGACCCAGGTTATAAGCGCTGGGTTGAACATGGGTACATAGAGGAGCTAAATAATATTATAGATTTTGTATATTCAGATGGTGCCAACTATGATACTAACGACAAAGGTCTTATTACAATGGAATTCATTGTTATTGACTGGTTGATGAGTATACCAGATGCTATACTCCATATAGATAAGAACGACGCAATTATATTCAAAGTACTTACTACTCTAGATTTGTATTTGCTATGTATGGTATTGATGCCGGGAGATCTGTTCGCTGTTATGTCCAAATCTCCACAGTCTATGATATTTGCTCTCACTACTGGTTGTGTAATTACATCAGATAAAGATCCTAGTGTTGTCAATCCAGATAGATTCAAGTATTTTGCTGATAATTTCCAACCCAAGGAGGTCCAGTGGTTGGCTCAAGGTTTCGACTACTGGTTTTTGATAGAGGGAACATATGATGACGCTATACCAAGTCCTTACATGAGAGTACTTAGACCTAGCATGGAATCATATGTTGCACTTGTTAATCGACTGCTTGAATTGGAGGGTCAGGGAGGTGTGCTTGGTGAAAGAATGTCGCCTGAAGTTAGAAACATAGCCGCTGCACTAGGTATGTATCCGGATTTATTTGATGAATACTCTACCAGTTCTATACTTACTAAAGACTTTGCTATCTCAGCACCATACTACATGAGTATGAAGGAAGCCAGACCTAGGGATCCATTACCACTACAGTTTGACAATGACGATAACGATCACCCAACATCGAAGAATATGTTAACACTATATCAATATAGCGACAATGAAGTATTATTGTTCTACACTCCACATTGGGCTGAAAGACTATCCAACGGAAGCAGAATACAGACTAGAATCTTCATAGCAGATGTATATTCCGAGAATCAACAATGGTTTGAATGGAGAATACTTCGCATGAACGAAGAAGCTTGCGATAATGACAACTTTGAAGATCCTATTATGGGTGAAGCTAGAGGCCATGGCAAACATGGGTTGTCATTCGCAGAAAGACAATTAGATCCGTTTATAGCATATGGTCCTTCTGGTTTGGATGAAACAGCCAGACGTAGATGTTTTAGAGTATCTGAATTGGAAACATCGTTTACAGACTCCGGACTTGGTCCTGAGTTTTTAGATCCTGATTGGCGTCCACCGCTACCCGGTCAAGCTGAAACGTCCGTTATTGACCCGTTAACCGGTAAACCCATGAGAAGAACATTCCCTACTCATACTATAATATCATTGCGTGAAATTTTGAAGAGGATAGTAGAACGCAAGCGTATTCTGGCCGAACCAGCACCTGAAGAAGCATTGGTTGGTGTCCAAAACCTACTTAATCGTATTAAAGATATATTCAAGTCTCAAGATAAGGCCAAAGAGTTGTTGGACAAAGAACGTCAATTACTTACACAACATCCAGAATGGCACAATGATCTATTGATTTACTTCTCTTGGTTGTTTCTATTTGGTATGTGGATTCGCTTCTGGAAAGGTCCTGGTACACCTTATCCAACAGTATGGACGGAAATAACAGAGGGTAACGACGAATACGCAGTTCGTGATGATAACGTTATTATGGAATTGAATGTTAGAGGTTATATCATCGATGTATTGGAGCGCAAGAATCCAGCGTTGTTGGAACATATTCGCCAACTGCCATACTTCTATCGAGATTGGAGAACTGGTTTAGTAACTCTTCCACAACCAGAACTAGCCGTACATTCTCTGAGAACACACTTGATTGAAGGCGTATTGGATTTTGTTCAGCTGTCTGACTTCTGTATGGCTCAGGCTAGCGATTTACTATGTGGGTCTGCTATTGTGTATTTGACTCAGATGTTACAGGTACCAGAATCTAGGTTGAGCGATTTATTGGTTTACGCGATGAAGCTGTTGAGAAACTACGAATCTACTACCATTTCTTCATTCCGTCATAGCTCCGAGAGAACTAAGACCGGTAAAATATTACAATTATCATTACAGGCTGTGGATCAACATAGTAAGGTATTAGATCATCGAGACTTGGCTAGTCAACCGGCATTATTATTAGCTCGTGGTACTGCAACAGGTCATTTACCAGAAGGATTAGGTGAGATATTGGATGAGGAAGAGTTGGAAGATGATGATCAACGTCTGGGTGCTGCTGAAAATGGAGGAGACGTCCAGCCACTAGATCTAGCGACTGTCGACAAGAACGATATTGAATCTGTTAGGGAGGCTATAGTACATATGGGAAGGTACATCCGGTACGCCAGGGAGAACGAGCCGGAGGCAGACATTGAGACATTAGTAGAAGAACTTAATGACATGTTATTCATCAATGAGGTACTAAATGCAGCTCATGCCTATGAGCGTGATTATGCCGAAATGACGCTTGGTAATCTAACTCTTGAGACACTCGAAGGGCTTAAGTTGGATGTTAATAAGCGTTTTATTGCGGCGGAAGCAGCAGGCGACCATGCCGGCATGGTCAATACGTTAGCTGTGATGCGTGTAATAGAAGAAAGAATAGACCGGATGAGGCTAGAACAAGTGGATTAGAACATCAATTTTTTAAAAGTAATGTCTATTAGATATAGCGATGGTAATAGAAGATATTGTTGTCTATCTACTATACGGAGTACATCTATATTTTTAAAATCTATGTTAGATATCTGACTGTAGGACATTCGCATTGGAAAGGGTGCCTCCTATTATAGAACGCATACACCTAAAATGAAGATCTCCCACATCTCCGAGCACTTACAAATTGAGACTCCCAAGTCTCTCCTTCCCCTTGGTATCCCCGAGGTAATGAAGATGTTTGGTAGCTACTCCCAAGGATTTGAACTGGTAGTAGAGGGTACTAGACAAAGCTTTATGTCTCACTTCTCCAGGCTGTTGGATCTAGCCCGCGGACATGTTTTTGATGATATGGAATCGTTTGAGGTTGTCTTGAAAGCTAAGACCCCACTCCACATGCTATCAGTAGATCACCAAGAAGCGCGCCTGCTTGCCGGCGCATGCTCCAAGAGTGGTACTTACTATGACGCTGGTCATCCACTTATTCACTATTCGTGCATGAATAGTACCGAGGATGAAGATGTACGTGAGTTGTTTGACGATGAGCGCATTAATGTGGACAATACCATCTACCACATTCTCATTTCCTATGTAGGAGAGTGGAACGATGAGGAATGTACCGATGATGTAGAGGACGATTTGTTGGAGCTGGTTGCCGCCGTTACTGTCGTTGAGCCCACTCCTGAGCCCACTCCTGAGCCGGTATCCGAATCCGTTGATTCTTCTAAGTCAGAGGGTAAGTCTTATGCCAAAGAAGATCAGTTGCAGGTCTACAACTTCGGTGGTGTCAAAGTCAATCTCCCCCGCAGATTGTCAAGCGTCTTCCACGCCACCCAATTGAAGATTAACATTGACGCCCAGGGTAACGGCCTACATATGAAACTCCTCCATCCAGATACGCTAAAAGATGAACATCTCAATGGTATCATGTACTATGTTCGTCATCAGGATGGCGATAGAGACAAAAACCTCAACATAACTCTGGACGTGGTTGTTAAGGACAAATACCACGAGCATGACGCAACGGCGCTTATCGGAAATGGATGGTTACGCATGAACTTCCATGACGTATATGTTAACAATGAAGATCTAATTGACGGAACTCCTGACGACATCATCAGCAAGTCCATTGCGGGCACTGTTAGACAATTGTTTCCAGAAGACAAGCTGGTTATCAGAATCGCACCCGGAAGCCATATTATCATGGAGATTTCTCTTAATGACATCACCGATGATGATATTGGTAAGTTGTTTGCACTAGAATACTTTCACAATCCCGGTAATGGCGCGTACACTCAAAGATGTCTGAACTTCCATTATGCTACCTGCAGAAGATACATCTAAGCTGCACATATCCATCTATGTTACCTTGTTAGTTAGCGTTAGTTACCGCATTACAGTGTTTATCCATATAATTTTTTAAAAGCTACATATACTGTATGATTTCAGCGGTGTAGTATTAATATGCTAAATGGATACTTTTTATGATTAAATAATGGAACACATTAGTATCCTTACAATATAACATGTCGTTTACCTACGTGCGTCCAACTATAATAGGTTCTCTACCTAAACAATTAGTTACTTTAGGTCTGATTAAAGAGGGAGAGTTAACGAAATTTACATACGATAAAGTTAAGGATACATTTAAGAAGAGGATATACTTCTCTGAACAACTGTTTTTGGATAACTTACAACTAGTATGGGATGTAATATTTGATCCTAGTTTGACCATTGGTACAAAGTTGGTTATAGAGCACGTAACCGAGATCATAATTATTGATTATCGCGACACTCTTGATATATTAGTAGACGGTGAGTGGAAATCATATGATATTTATATCTGGGAAGGAACTGAGAAGGTAGGTTTTAATAAACCTGAGATAGAACGCGCTTTATCAGATGTACCAATTGAACTGAAACGGAATTCGTCAGAAGCAGGTACAAGTTGTTATCTGTCGTTCTATAAATATATAGGTTCTCCAGGTATAGAAACTAAGGAACTGGTATACGATAATGACGCTAAACAGTATAATGTCGTTTAGATTATACTGTTAGATCGCATATTGGATTAGTACCATCTAAGTCGCGATAGGTAATAAAATAGTTAAACATCGATTGGTTTTTAAAAACATATACCACACTATTGCGACATGTTATCTTTATCCTTGGAATACGGACACGTAAGTGATGTAGATAATATAGAGAACGAAGATTGTAGTAGTAGCAGTACAGAAGATACGTTTTTTAACATCGGTCAAGATATTGGTGAAGATACTGATAGGGATAATACATGCGCTAGAGGTATCAATATCACTGTAGATACTCTAACTATCTACCGTATCAATATACCAGATGATCTATCTTCGTTTATAGATCGTAGTTGCATATACTTATGTAAGGACAATCCTGTTGAGTGTGTTGAAATAGATCTCCGTGATAGATTATGTATCGGGAATGTTCAGATGTTAATGTCTTATGTCCACGGTCTACGACTTAGCTCTGGATGCGTTAACATAGATGTGCAACTTATAGTCGAAGCAAAATGTCAAGTATTAGGAGAAATTAACTCATGCGTGACTAGATTGCATATAGAAGCTCTAACTACAACAATATGTGCTTCAGATAGTAGGAGTGACGCAATTCTACAAGAGATCATCGAACGTATTGGTGACGGAGAGTGGACTCAACGCGTATCAATGGACGAAGTTCGCGTTTATATATTAACTTGGGATCTACTAGATGATGATATACTTAAATTACTATCAATGTACTATTGTTATCAGGACGATCTACAAGATAATATAGAACGTAAGTATACTGTTACCGGATTCCTTAGATTCAGTTGTATTGTTTGAATAATTGTAATATCGACATTTTGGTAATATGGTTCACTGATGGTAAAGAAAAAGGTACATATACGAACATGAAGGATAGAGATGTATTATGCCACTATGCCCTTCCTTTACTACACACGTCTTCAATCTACTCAACTTCTACATATCCAAGTTACTAACATACAATATGAACGTCGTTTACACTCCCGGATCATTCTTGGTTACTATCCCCAAAGAATTACAAGTTCTCGGTCTCGCTCGTAAGGTTCGCTTCTATGAGGATCTCAGTTACGATAGGGATGCTATCTTTATGCACCTTATGACTAAGGAGAAGATGATTGAACATATCGCTCTCATCATGGAGTGGATGCGTAAGTCAGTATGGAAGAGTAAATTGATCTTCACCATCATTGTTGAGTCTAGTACCGCGGTGCTTCGTATCGATAAAGACGAGATCCATATCGCCGTGTCACGCGGTAGCAGTGGTGACGGTGAAGACGGTAGTAACGGCGAAGAAGGACAAGAAGGAGGGGAAAAGGGAGGGGAAGAGGGAGAAGATGAAGATGAAGAATGCAGTAAGGGCGCAGGTAGAGACTGCAAGGGCGTAGAGCCCTCCGAGATTGCGAGTATCATTGACGGCGAACAATTCCAAGAACCAGATACCAAGTACAAGCTTGAGATCAAATACGATGGCGATGTTACACGTCGTATGAAGATCAAAACTCCAGTGTGGAGTGGTAAATCGCAGCAGACGGTAGATGGGATTGCCGAGTTTGACGCCGTGGCTCAGAAGATTGTTGACTATGCTGAAGAGCTGCTCAAACTTAGAAAGGAGATGGAACTCAAAGATAAGGCAAAACTCAAACAAGATGCAGAACTTGGAAGCCAGGTAGAACAGATGAACATTCAGCCGGCAGACACATCTAGCGAAACTCCAACCAAGTTAGCCAGATCTGTTGGCTTCACGGAATGGTAATTACATCATGCTGAAAGCGCGAAGCGTTATGGATATACAACCATATATCCAATCACTATGACTCAGGTAACCTTGTTGTGTTCAATTACATATATTGTTATATAACATATTGACTATAAACATCTAAAATATATGTTTCGTTTTTAAAAGGTTGTTGTGTGATATACTTACTTGTCTAATTTGCAACATTAAGTTAGTTGTATTACTTTACTTATCATCGTTCATCTATATACTACCAATATCAATGTCTACTGTTAGAGGAAAACGCGGTATTCTAGTAGTTGCCCCTATGGGCTCTGGTAAAACATATTGGATCAATCAACTGCCGGAAGCAGAAAGAAGTAAATGGCTAGATGGCGATTCGCTGCTTGAGGAAGCCGGTATTACCAACAGGAACAATTATTGGTATCAAGATGGTCGCGATAGATTCCAACTACAAGTTAAGGAACTATTTGGTCAATGGATGACGACTGGACACAACATCTTCTATTCGCCTAATCCTTTTAAATTGAAGGGTGATGCACTCGTTCTACCCGACCTGTTGAAACGTTCTAAGTTTCTGGAAAATAGAGGCAGAGAGGGAGGGTTCCAACCCAGTGTAGAACAGTTCAATCGAGAACAAGACGTATATCAACGTGCCGCCACCATCGGAGCATACACTTGGGTAATTCAATCTGATATTCCTAGTCTAGCAGAGATGAAGGAGTTGCAAGCTAGGTTGGGTAACTCGCCTCTACCTTTTTAAAAACCTTTATTGATAACACTAACTAGGTATGACGGTAACACTAATAACATAACGTCATCTAATCAATATCTCCATTCCAATCTGCGTCGTACTCATCACGAATATACTGGATAGGGGATTCAATACCTCCATAGGGCACCTTGTTTCCATCCTCGTCAGCATAGTACGGTTCCTCACTGTAGGGTCCGTCATCAGAGCTACCATCCCCTTCTCCAATGTGGTATGGTTCTTCTTCGCCAGAACTACTGCTGTCATTCCCTGCTCTAACGGTGCTACCAACAGTACCCAAACAGAACACTGAGTTGCTTCCATTAACAACGTCGACGCTGTAAAGGGAACCGTGAGTGTTGGTACCGTATAATGCGCCAATTGCAAAGGCAAGGGGTTGAGGTCCGCAGGCGTGAACAATCAAACCACGAACACATCCTCCACTGCTACGAGCGTCCTTACGACCATCCAACGATGCTTTGTCCATAGCGCGACGAATGACGTTCACAACATCTCCAATGTTGTTGTTGGTGATAAAGCGGCAAGACTCATCGCGGACGTTAACTCGGATCAAGTTGTCAACATGGAATCTCATACCATACTTCTTACTTAGAACCTTGCAGTTATCATCCACTTCATCAGCAGTGATCTGGTGACGGCTGCTACTACCAACAAATAAATAGTCACCAACCACAATGTTACTGATGCTACTGAATGACTGAGGTTCTCCCCAGATCTTCTCGACCTCCATCTTGAAGAAACCAACATCCTTAACCGGAGCACTGAGGTTCAACAATTGAATAGACGGACCAGCTTTCCAAGCGACAACACATGGTAAAGTACCATTAGTTTCAGGTAGGTTACTAGCCATCTTGGTACCAATGGCGATAGTGGTAGTAAGGGGAGTGGCCAAGTACACCAGACGTTTAGTGGCGTCCAAATCCTGACCATTGTTGCAAGCGGTACCGTAAGCCTTCTCAATGTCCCTTACGTAGGTCTTGAGTGAATGTTCGATATCGTCGTCGGTTTGGTTGCCGGCAGTTAGACGAGGGAAATCTTCGTTCAGTCCGTACTGAGACTGGAGGTTCAATCCGGTAATGTTGTTACCAGTGGCGGTATTATACAGTTCAACCACTTTATCGACTAGAGGAGGACTGAGCTCACTTCCGTTAAATAAAGGCAGAGAGTACAAGTTAACCTTGGGTTGATCGGACATTATGAATTGTTAGTAAGTGTGGGGTACTACTGATTCAACATCTATGGTTTGTCAACTTGTAATTATGTTTAATATAACTACCATCACATTAAGTACAATAAAATATACATATAATTATATTTTATGTTCTATAGCTATACTGGTATAGTTAAAAATAATGACAGAGAAGATGGCCTCATATCATAAATTCTTGTCGTAGTAACCCATCATCGTTGATTGTTTGTATTAGCTCCTTTTACCATTCTTTATCGCGTTCCCCCGTTACCTGCTACAATCACATAACAACTATCATCTAACTATATTAACGTAAAATCAACATGGCAGCTTCAGGTAGCGTCAAAGATAGAAAGTTTATTATCGTCAAGCGAGAAGATGATGAAGTGAAGCCGATAAAGGTGAAGATACCCAACGACTTAGCCAAACTGTTGGGTGTGAAGTCGGTTGTTGACTTTGAATTAACCCAAAACATGTTGGATTACGAGCTTGAGAAGCTAATCCACGCAGATAAGGTTAAACAGTATAAGGATACCATTATCCGGTATCTGAGAACATCAGAAGAAGATCTAGATGGAAGGTTCGAATTAAGTATGAGTACCGATGAAGACGCCATTTACTTCGACCAAGAAGAGGTTACTTTCGGCGCCAATGGTGACGCACCGGTCGATGACGACGTATTGATTGCCAACGTAGATGACGAGTATATCTCGGGACTTCTGACTCGGGAAAGTATGCACAACGATGCCACCCTGGAATGTAAGGTGACTCTCACTCTGGATGATGAGTACTGATTTAACTTTTTAAAAGGAAAGTAAGATACTCCGATACTCCAATACTCCAATACTTCAATACCACACTACTGTCTAAAAATGGACCCCGAAATAGTTCCAGACATGGAGTCCGAAGTAGACACCGAAACAGACTCCCAAATAGTTCCCAATGTGGAGAGTGTAGAGGAAAGAGCAGATGAAAGCGTGGAGGAGAACATAGATGAAAGAGTGGAGGAAAGCGTGGATGAAAGCGTGGCGGAGGTAGTCTATGTTCCATTATTGGGTGTAAAACGTAAGAGGGGCCCCGACTTCGATACTCCAGACTCAGACATAGATGAACTACGCGACAATATATCTAATAACATAAGTAATAACGTCCATCTGGTGGACGCATGTGTGACGTTTGAACAACTCCCGGTAGCTGCTAACATATTCTCATTCTCTAGGGTTAATGTGTTGCATGCATTTTACAAACATCCCAAGTTGAACGCTTACGTATGTCATTTCAATATTTCTGTGAACGAGTTTACTTATAAGTTCGAGCAGATAAAGAGGCTAGATTGGGTACAACACCGTCCCTACTTCAAAATATGGGATGGGAAAATGAGATTAACGTTATATTCAAAGTACTTGACGATAGTTCAAGATGACAAAGAAGGTACACCACAACTAATATTCAAACGCGTAATTGGGAGACTGTCTGCAGATAATGTGAGATTATTGATAAAAGAATACTTACCTGAATCTGAGATATGTAAATTGAGTTTATACAGACCATCTCAGCCCCTGGACTAGTAACCTAAATTATCGCATATGTGGTAAGTGGTGATATTTAAAATGTTACTATGTTGTATATGACACCATGATGATTAAGCTTAATATACCAAAACTAAACGAGCGCTACACACCAGCCACTATTGACTTGGACTTACCACGTAAGTTAAGAGTCGCTGGATTACCGGATACTGTTAGATTTACTGAAGTTTCTAGATTGTATTTCCAGCACGTTCACGTGATAACACGCGATGTTATGATTGAGAATTTACCTTCGATCCTATCTATTATTAGAAAACACAATGTGAAGAAACACGCTATAGTTTTGTCTATTGGTGTGGCTAACCAGAAGAGAGTTTACACTTTCGGCTACAATGGTGGCGAACTGCAGGGTCTCAGTGGGAAATTCTTGCGCGTGCAAACACGTACCTACCTTCGGGAGACCACGGACCAAGATGTGTTGGATAAGATCAATCTCAAGGACTTTGTTGACGATCCTGAAACGGTGTACTACGTACAGTTACTGTACAACAAGTGGGACGATTATAAATTCTACATAGGTCATAAATATGGACTATGTAGAGTGTGCTACCGTGAACATCAAGATGGAGAGACAGTAGATTCTGTACTATGTAAGGTGCGTCTACTGAACATAGGCGGTTATCATCCACATGCTGTGTCTGTAGACCCTGGATCTAGTAGCCAACCTGGCAACTAACGTTTTTAAAAACTTTACTCAACTGTAAGGGTAACAAGATCTAGCACAGTAACATACATACGACCAGCTCTACTCTTCCAGTCGTGCGTATATCCCATGAGACAATCATCAATTAGATGATAATAATGAGATAACAAGTTAGTATCAACCATGAATAGATCATTCAACTTAACAACATTAGCACGTTGTTCATCGTTAAGTTCTCCATAATGATGGACGTACAATCTGGACGTACTTCCTAATGAGCAATTGAGTTGAATTATTAACTTTTCGTCGTCAACGTATATTACTTTCTTGCTTGTGTAGCTAACATCATCTAATTTAAGTTTCAGAATGATATTACCGCTAGCATTCGCTATAATAGCGGTTGCGTCCTTCTGATACGAATAGTACTTACCTACTTTGGTTCTAGTGTAATCATCTAGACCTATTGGTCTAACGAAATCATCTTTAGGTAAGGATCCAGGTTCCAGAGGTTTACCTACAATACATTTGTACGTTTTATCTCGTTCACGTGAGAATTGTACTACAAATCCAAATACTTCATCGTCATCTGCAATCAAGTGTACATCAGATGGATGGTAGTAGCACCAGACAGGAAGTTCCCAGGTACCCACTACCACTTCATTCGATTGTTCGAAGTGGCGTTTTGACGAGATGCGCTTGATCACCACATTACTGGGTACATACTGACCATAATGATATTCTCTCCGTCTAGACGGATCTATAGGTTGAACAGTAGCGACATACAACGATTTGGTTCCTCTGTGATATCCCACTGGAGTTTCACGTACGTTAAAATCAATGTTCCTACTGAGGTGGAAGTATTCGGCGCTATTTAATTTCAAACTATCTAGCTTGTTTCTGGCAATGGGTACTGATAGTTGGACATCTCCTACCTTAGCTGACACCATATTGACAATGTGTTGATCTTCGAAGTATGCTGCCACATTAGCAGCTTTACGCTGCAGCTCCTCCTGTTTCAAAGCTAAGTATGCGGTTAGCTCTTGTATAGTAAATGGTACTCGTATGACGTAGGTTTTATCGTCCACTGGTATCCATTCGCGTGGAAAACTTTGTTCCTTATCTGTACAGATAACTCTTACTAGCGACATGTTGATGTATCAAGTACGTAAATGTGAACTTAGGTTCAGTTCCAGATATCAGATACTGACTTTATACCTGGCACGCGCTAAAAGAGTATTATAATAAAATAAATTATATACTTCGATTAACATGTCTAGAGTAATATTAGACAATCAAGAGTGGAACTGCGCTGTTCTAATTCGGAAACGTAAGATATTTGTTAGTATTACATCAGAAGGTCATATATACCCATCACCAGATAACAACATATTCGGCATAACTATCGCTGATGACGTGTACGATAGACATGGCTATAAGCCCAGATTTATCGATGTAGTAACATATGGACGCGTGGTGGTAGAAGATGACGGATATTGTAAACCAGGTGATCGTTGCGATTGTTATAATGGTAAAGCAGTACCTGGAGCGTTATGGAAAGTAGTTAGTAGAGCTTCCAATAATACAGTAATCATTGAGCTAACTTAGTCATAATTTGATTTTTAAAAACACTACTAACACTGCTAGTTGTAGTTTATTGACATTATAGTATTACTACATGCTAACCGGTAGAACAGGTGATAAACGAAAACATAGAAATGTGTTGGTTATAATCTACGAACCCGTATTTGCCCCTTATCCTTGTAACCACATTACATACTTACACTTCCCCGTGTTCCACGATAGTCATACCTCGTACAAACAAAACAATCAAAATGAGTTCTCATGTCGTATTAGCTGCTCGTAAAGCCAGAAAATCTAACCAAGTTGTTACCTCTACCTACGCTCCAGAATGCTACAAGGTAGTTGTCCCCGACGACTTTGCCGTCTTCGGTTTAGCTGGTGAAGTTACGTTTACTGCTGTCGAGTGTGGTGCAGACTTCTACACTCACAACGTGTTCATGGATCGTGAATCTATGTTGGGGTTGCTTGACGTCATCATTGAGAAGGTGCGTAACGGAGGAGACTCCGGACCATTTGCCTTCTTCATTGAGATTGACACTGGTGACAACAAGAATGTAAAGTTTGATGTTAACTATGATGAGGTTAACTTCACCAACAAACGTACCAACGAGAATACTTCGTTCGAAACTCACGAGGTCGACGATGACGCCATTCGCGACACTATTGAGAACGAGCCTGCTTTCTTTGAATCTGGTACTACTTTCCTACTGCAGATTGCATTCAACCAGCAGTACCATAGCTTCCAGGATGGCGAAACATACGCTGTTACGTACTTTTCACTGCCTAAGGAAGGCGGTGTGGTATCTGGATCTTCCGGAGCAACTGTTCCCGAACCGCCAGCGTTCCAACCACCTGCTCCGGAGGCTCTTGTATTACGTACGCCTCCTTTATGTGCTGTTGTTCCTCCGGCTAGCGTTCCTCCTGCCCAACCCTGCTCCGCGATTTTTAAGGTAACATTAGTTCCTGGATTTGAGGTGGGTGATAGTAAATTGTGTTTGGTCCACAATACCATGGAACGTCTGAACGAACCTGTTGTAGGTATTCTCAAAGCGTCGGATAACTATAAGACGTTTACTGCCATCTGTGCCATGTATCCAGATCGTAGGGAACCCATATCCGACGCCGCTAGGGAGGTACTAAGCAGATACGGCAATGTCACCATTATCCCCGAACAGTACATACAAGAGTATGTAGATATATACGAACATTTGGGTAAGAAGTTTGTGTTACCTCAAGCTCTGGTGTGTTCCATCATCGGTCGGGAGGTTCGTGACCGGGTTGCTGCCTTGTTCGACGAACCCGAAGCTATCCTTACCGGCGATCTGGAAGCTCTGGATATTGCCAACTAAACTACTTCGTTAAGCGTTAGTTATTAGTTTACATCTTGTTAGTTACAGCGTTAGTTATCAGTGTTAAAAAGCTTTTTAAAAACTTAGGTACATTACACGGTTACACATGCATATTGTATCCTACTTTATCGAAATCAATGTTAGGTAGATAGAACCCAGGATCTCCTACTCTAAGTAGTAACTCGTGAGTGTTAACAGTCTCCAGACCCTGATTAACCCATAGACGGTGAGTACCATCTGTAATCTTAGTGCTCTGTAATACTCGCTTTCTAGTCTCAATGACTTCACGTTCTCTTGGTCGTAGTAGCGTGAGAACATATGTAATAAAGTCATCCATTCTATCTTCTGGTATTTCCATAATTCGAACAAGATAAACATACGCGACAGCAATTAGTACGTCGCCAGCAAACCCCATACAATACTTCTCATTCTGAATAGAATCAATTACTGTTGAGATTTTGGTACCACCATGACCTACTCTTCGAGTTTCCCAATCGTAGTTGAATATGGGTAGGTTCTTAATAAAATTAGCTAGTTCTGCGTTCTTATTTTCTAAGTCGGTTATCATATTACCATACACAGATAACTCGATGATAATGTGCTCGTCTCGTTGAATGGGAGGACACTTATCCGGAGATCCACTAACTTTAGAAATGTTAAACGGATAACCTGGTCCTTTCCAAAAACGCATCCACATGGAGAACATAAACAACCAACCAAAGAATATTAAAACATCGTTCTTCCATTCTGGACGTATACCCATGGCTATCTCAACTTCAGTAACTTGAGTGGTTCGTCTTGCGTTTGCGTTTCTCATCTCATCTGGGAAACGTATAAGGAGAATTCTATTCATAACGTCTACTAACTGAGATGCCGGACTAGGTTCGCCATTGATAATTCTACCCCTTACACCCACGTGATTAGTTAGAATTGTTACA
>Ga0209174_10000832_pt1 | contig 22472 bp, 20 predicted proteins | sample JI91814BDNA_FD_187505 | JGI IMG/M metagenome (GOLD analysis project Ga0209174, IMG submission 187505) | Wastewater effluent complex algal communities from Wisconsin, to seasonally profile nutrient transformation and Carbon sequestration -... | ecosystem: Engineered > WWTP > Effluent > Algae...
TCATCAAATAATTTGTAATAATAATTTATAATTTCTTGATCTTCTTTAAATTCAGATAACTTAACAATATCGACATTTTCGATGATGTGTTGAAGAGATTTGTGTTCTAAACTGCTACGAATTTGTTCAACAATTCTACGTTGACCATTTTCTTTAAGTTTATCAATTTCGCAATTTTCAAACATCGTTAAAGAAGGAGTTTTGATCTTTTTTGTAATATTAATAAGTTCCTTTAATCTCGGAACACCCAACGTAACATTCTTTGATGCAATACCTGCATAATGAAACGTATTAAGTGTCATCTGTGTTGCTGGTTCACCAATTGATTGAGCAGCAAGAATTCCACACATTTCACCAGGATGAACAATTGCTTTTCTGTATTTGAGTTCAATTTCTTCGATAATATATATAATTTGTTCCTTTGTGAGATGTCTTATTTTTAAGGTAGCTAATTCTGACCAAATATATGCTCTAAATAGAATATTTGCATTTGAAGATCTATACTTTTCAGAATATTGAATATCTTCAGCTATCATAAACATATTTTCAATTGTTGAACATAGTATCTTAATTTTCTCAAATATTTCCAAATCCGTAAAATATTCTTGTTTTGAAGAATATGTAGAAGCACACGTAATAATTCTTCCAATATTAGCTGGCATTGGAATATAATCATCGTCTAATTTTGAATTGTACAATTCTCTATATTTACATACATTTAAAAAGAATGTATGTAAATTATCTATAATTTCATATTCTTCCGGAATATTATAATACATTTCTCGCAATTGTTGCTTATCCAATTTTAAAAATTTAACATGAACATTTTCTAAAAATGTAGCGTCAAGCCCATCTTCACCATATAAAAACTGAATAATCAATCCCTTATTATTCTGAACTGTATTGTTATACTTCACACAAACATCCTCAAGCGCCTTCACAAGCCTACGCTGCAGATATCCTATTTCAGCGGTATCGAATAGGGTACAACCAGAGAATATAGACAAATGCTGGGTACTTGGTATAGTAACGTCATAAACTTTTGGAAACAATGATGCATCAAGTTTTGTAATTGAAACTATTGGATCTAACACAACATTTTCTTGAGTGTCATAATTTTTATGTTTTGTGACTTTTCCATATAGAAGAATATGATCCAAACTTATTTGTTTATTTTTTTCTATCATTTTAACTTTTGATGCAAATATTTTACTCCAATGACCATTTATTGTTAAATTATATTGTCTCAATATATTTTTACTTTGTTGTAAATTTGTTTCTTTCTTACATGTTGTTATAATACCAAATACTCCAATTCTCGAACATAAATGTTGAATACCAATTATAAGTTTTTCTGAAACTGAAGTGACCAATATATTATTTGCATTTACACAACCATCTCCACTAAAATATCCATTTAGTAGTCCAAGAATAAATTCTTCTGGAGCATTAAAGGCTTCGTTTGGAACATATTTACCTTGTGAAAGATGACCAAGAAACTTATACAAAAATTCTGCTAATATTGTTGAAAAACCTCTTACGGTTGAAGATGTCCAAATATTCCCATTACATCCAACATTTTTACGAATTTCTTGTGTCCATTTTATATTGTATTTTTCAAACCATTTTTTAACAAAATCTCTTATTACTGGATCATTGTTTGATATATCTATATTTCCGTGATTAATTTCTGCATGTCCTTCTGCAAGAAATAAACCTATAAATATTCCATTTTCATTATTTAATTCAAAACGATCAGGTATCATTGGTCCATTTTCACCTCTATATCCTTTGTATGGATAAATTATTCCATCTTTTAATGAAGCTGATCGAACAGTTGATCTTTGTAAGGAAGCTTTTTTTGAATATGGTGTTATAAAAGTTGTGCCATTATTATTTGCCCACCAATTTATTGGAATTTTAATTCTTTCGCCAAATTCTTCTTTTGCTTTCTTACCAGCTTTCTTGCCAATTAAACCCGTATTTTCCATAGTATATTGCATAGATGCGACAGCTTTATTGTATTCCGTGCCATATAAATACTCAGTTTTAGGAAAATATTTACTCATATCAACATATGTTTGTGTTACTGGAGGAGTTGGTAATGATTCAATGACTGGTATACATTCACCAATTTTTACTTGAGAAGTGAGTTTTTGTTCAAAAGTTTTAGATTTTTTATCATAAATCAACAATGACTTTGACTCAACAACTTTAACTGAACGACCACTTTGAGTTTTAACTTCATACACCAATTCTCCTGGATCATGTCTTGTCAAATGAGTAACACGACCCCATGATGTTTTACCATGTTTATCAGCAGTAGGCATATAATATTCTTCAGTGTCAAGAAATTCTATAATTTCAGTATTTTGTTGTTCTGGTCTTAATTCAACAGCTTCTTTTCTTTTGGTCATATATTCATCAATCCAATCACCAATTTTAACAACTTTAGTTTCACCATTGTGCATTATGATAATATCAGTATCACCAGATATAGATTTACATGCTGTATCAATTAGCCCTTCTCTTCCAGCCATAGCATGAAAAAAGAATTCAAGGGGATTTAGACCATCCATATAACTATTTTCAACAAATCCACGAGATTCATATCCAACGTCATGTTTATCAAAATGAGGTAAAGTTCTATGTTTGAAACCATAATTGATTCTTCTTCCTTCAACATTTTGTTGTCCTACAACTGCCATGATTTGAGAAATATTAAGAATTGAACCTTTTGAACCAGAACTAACTGTTGCTTTGATGTTGTTATTAAAAGTTAAACTTCCTTCTGTAATCTTTCCTGCATTTGAAACAGCTTCATTGAGTTCAGCATTAATAATATCTTCTGTAATTCGAATGTCATTATTTTTGTTATCAATCTCATTCTTAATTTTTACTTTCATATCATCAATAATATTATAAATAGTCTTTTTAATACCAGGATCTACTATACCATCACCAATACCAATAGTAAACCCATTATGTTTGATCCAGTAATTTGAAATTTTTTGGGCTTGATTGAGAAATATTTTTGTTATTTCTGGTCCATAATCGTTGAATAAAACATGAATTAAACTTCCTTGAGATTTTCCAACAACTGATTTATCAATTGTTCCTGATAATATTTGACCTGATTTAATAAGGAGACCATTATCATGAGGATTCAAAGGATCTTTGAGATTGTCAATTGATAAAGTTTTTGGAACTAGGATAGAATAAACCTGTTTTCCAGTCCAATATTCGACGTTATTCATAATAATAACAGGTGTAGGAATTATATTGTCCCAATTATCTATTAAAATTAGCATATTCATAAGATGATCTTTTGTAATGAGTACATCACGTCTTGTCATTTTACAACTTGATAATAGAGAGTCTTGAATAATACTAATTACAGGTTTATTTGATTGAGGACTTACAATTTGTTTATCCACCATCATAAGATGTTTTACTTCAGCTATTGCTGCTAAACTTTGGGGAACATGAAGATTCATTTCATCACCATCAAAGTCTGCATTATAAGGAGATGTGCATGCTAAATTTAATCTGAAAGTAGAGCCAGGAAGAACTTTTACTTTGTGGCCCATGATAGACATTTTATGAAGACTTGGTTGACGATTAAAAATTACATAGTCATTATCCATTAAATGTCTTTCGACAACCCAACCTAATTTTAGATCAATATTTTTTGCAAATTTTAAATCAACTTTAACTCCATTATCTTTTGTTACAAATTTTGCACCAGGATGAGAAAGTGGTCCTCTATTTACATATTCTTGAAGTCTTGTTTTATTGAAAACATTGACAATTTCTGGTACTGTTAGATTAATTGCAATATTATAAGGAACACCTACTTGATCAATACTTAAATTTGGATCAGCTGTAATAACAGTTCTTGCCGAAAAATCAACTCTTTTTCCCATTAAATTACCACGGACTCTTCCATCTTTTCCAGACAACCTTTCTTTAATTGTTTTAAGAGGTTTTCCAGATCTTTGAAGTTTTGGAAGTTGTCCAGGATGTTGATTATCTATGAGGGTATTGATATTATATTGTAACAAGAATTCTAAATTTGAAATATAATTTTCCAAATTTTCTTCTTTTTCAGTTGCTGTTTTAAGAGCAATATTTGCTTTGATAATATCATTTAAATTTGAAGTTAGATCATCATCACATTTTTGAGATGAGTTCATATAAACACTTGGTCTTACGTGTGGAGGTGGAACAGGTAAGACTGTAAGTAGAAAATGTTCTGGTCTTGTTTTGAGGCCAAGATATTTGACGTCTTCGTCGGATATTTTTTCGAGAATAGAGTAAATCTCGAGTGTTGAGATATTTTGTTTTCCGTTGCCAAAATCAGCTAATATTTTAGTACCTTCACGAGAATAAACTGGAAGTTTGTTTTGCGTAATAGGACAAACTTTAATAGTTTTCAAAATTCTATTAATATCATTGAAATTCTTTCTATTTCGTTTAACATCTTTATTTAACAATAAAGTGGAAGTATAATAACTCACAGAACGTAATATATCAAGTACTACTTTCATAAACCCGATATGATAGACAGGTCTGACTAGTTCAATATGACCAAAATATCCAGGATGTTCAAGATCTGTTGTATTTCCCATTCTTGGATCATTAATAGCTCCAAGATTTGGTTTTCCAGTAGCTGGATCAATAGAATCAACAAAAGTGATACCTTTTGATATTTCTTTTCCTCCAAATTCAATTTTTTGGGTAACTGATATATTTTTAATATAATCAGGACTTGCAACCTCAAACTGAATTGCTTTTACTTTTCCGACAGGTGCACAACTGTATTTAAACTTAAACTCCATTTGTTAAATTTATGAAATATTTTCTAAGATAAATTAAATTAGGATGTCAACTATAAATCGAAATAATATAAATCCTTCAAATCAAAAATTGGTTGATTTAATAAATGATTTAGCAAATGTTCTTTATAATTATAATCATGTATTATATACTGAATTTTGTTCAAGTATAGATTTTTATAGTCTTGAAACAAAATTAGACTCTGAACAACAAAATCAACTCAATAATATATATAACGAATTATTAATATACATTCAAAAAATTATTTAACTTAAGATATATTAATTGATATAGAAAATGGAAAATATTATTAAAGAATATGAATTAGCATTACAAGCATATGAACGAGCTTTAAGCGAAGCTCGTTTTAATGAAAATTGTGGATTTAGTTATAAATATTTAACTGATCAAGAAATTTCTAAAGAAAAAGCAATAAATTTAGCGAGAAATGCACGTAAATCTGCTATAGATAAAGGGATTGTTTTACCTGTTAGAAAATATGAACAATTTGAAAAAATTAAAAGACCTGAAATGTTTCCTGGACAATATGATGACTAAACTTTTCATATAAATATATGGATAGGAATGTTTATTTTTTTAGAAAATGTTAAAATTTCAGGATATATTTCATTATCCCAGTCAAGTCCACCGAGACCTGCACCAATTTTAGGAATTGCTAAAGATGTGATTCCAAATTCTTCATAATGATTAAGAATATAATCTAGACCAGTAGTAATATATTCTATTTTTGATTTTTCTTTCCAATGTTTTTTTGTTGGAAAATTAAGAATCCAAACAGAGTCTGTTTTATATAAATAAGGTTCGCCTATTTTAACTTGATTATTGTTGCATCTAGTTTTATAATCAATGTACATTTCAGGATATTTTTGTTTAAATGAAAGAGCAAGTCCTTTTCCCATAACACCAACACAATTTATAGGATTAATAATAGTTTGCATGTTTGACTTAAATATATCACCTTTTCTTATTTCCATAATTTAATAAAATAAACTAGAAAACTAGATATATTTAATAAAAAATGGATCCCGATACAACTTTAAAAATTTATCTACATTGTGCTGCTATGAGTGGTGTAATTCTATCAATAACATATTTAATTGGACCTTTACCTGGAATTATAATAGGTTTAATGATTAATGAAGTAATTCTATTAATAAAACAACCTATTATAATGGACCTTTAGATGCGCTTAATCGTTAAAAAAAGGATCAATATTAACTTCTCCATTTAAAATTTCATAAATTTCATTATCATGATCAATTTCATCTTCTTCGAAAGTGTTCAACATTTCCATAATATATTCTTGTTGATCATCATTTAAATCATCTAAATTAACTTCACATGCCTCTAAAACCATATTAAATAATCTTATATTAAATTTTCCACTTTCAGCAAAATAATATCTATTTTCATGTGCATATGATAATGTATAACAAAATGAATAAAATGCTTCTTTTACTGTATCATAATTTGGCTTAAAGAATTTAAGAGATGATTTTATGAAAGAATAATCAAGTGTGTATAATATATCATGTATTAAAAGTTTATGAACTTTTGCTTTGTGGCCAAAAAATTTAATGATAAATTCAATGAATGATTTTGATAATTTAGGATTTATTTCAAGATCTGATAAATTACTATAATGGTCATTAAACTCATCAATATAATCATCAAAATTTGGTAAAGTTTTTAGATATTCAAAAATTATATATATGTGATTACTCAATGAGAAATCAGAAGTAGATTTCATAGCATCAAATAAATAATCTATAATTAATTTTGGATCATTGAATAAACTGATTATTTTTAGTGTCTTATTATGGTATGTTTGTTGACCTATTTGATTATCGCGGTATAACATTTCAAGTCCAAATAAATAAGAAGAAAATCCAGTGAGTATAAAATTATATTCTGGTCTAATTCTATTTAATTTTAAAGAAATATAATCTAGATCATATGTAGTAAATATATTTGCAATAAAATTGTTTGTTAGTATTAGATATATATTAAAATTATTCAAAAGATAATTGATTAATATTTTTTTTTCATGTATCTTTATAACATTTCTAAAATTATTTCCAAATATTTCAAAAAAATCTATCATGCGATTTGGATTATCAGAAATAAATTCGAAAACTTTTTTGATTGTTGGAAAATATAATTTTTCAAATATAAATGAATTTTCAGAATTACCTAAGTTTGAAATGACTATATCAACTAATTTATAATTTGAATATTTTCTAAAATTGTTATAGTTTCTTTCATTTATTGTTGAATATAATCTTCCTATTTGCATTTATTATTATCAATATTATTTAGCTACTAAATTCAGAATTTGCATCTGACATATATTCTGGTTCATATATAGAACCAATTGATTCTTCTTCTTCTTCTTGACTATTTTCAGAAAGAGAATCAATATATAGTTCATCATTGTCTTCTTCATCATTTCGGTAATCATAGGAAGCTTGTAATTGAATTTCAGGAAGATAAATAGATTCAGGAAATTTGTATAAAATTTCTTGTTTTTTATAATGATTGATTTTTTGACGTTTAATATTTTCAACATTTTGAATAAACAAATCAATATTTCCATTATAATTAATATTTTGACCAAACTCAGTTAAACATATATGACGAATGATGTTTATCATTTCATATGTAGGTTTTAGTTTAAGATGAATTAATTTATTTTTTAAATTTTCCATATTTTTAATAATTATAATTTTCTAGTTCTTTTTTTAATAAATCAAGTTTATCTATTAGAATTTTAATAGAACTTTTCAATACCTGTTCAGGAGTTAAAGATCCAGTAGTCTCAATTCCAAGTTCAATTTCATTTTCATTTAATATTTTATATGTAATTGGACAACATGGACTCCATTTTGAATGATCTTTTCCAATTCCTTCCATAGTCATTCCAATTAGATTTAATTTTTCATTTTCTTTTAATTCCAAAATTAAAATATCATTATCACAACATCTAGAATTTCCTGAAAATTTAATATCTCCAGAATAAATCATTTTTGGACCTTCTATATTAATACTAATTTCAGAACATTTATAATCTTCACATATAATAGGAATTAGACCAAGTCTATGTGTAATAAATTCATCTTCATAAATACTATCATTTTCCTTAATAGTAACAATATGAATTGCATATATAGGGACATGAGATAATGCTGTTCTTCGAATTGCATTTGCAATATGGACATCGGTTTTTAGAACGAACATTTATAATTCTTATTAAATATTTCTTGATAAAATTTTATTATTACTATTAAATGGGAGGTGTTACTTCAACAACATCAACAGTTGTAACAGATGCGATAAATAATTTTACAACAAGTCTAACAAGTACTATTGAGAATAACTGCAAAAGTTCTCCAACAAATTTACAAGAAATAAGTTTAAATTTTAAAAGAATTGAAGGTTGTTCTCCTAAGTTGACAAATATGTTGCAAACTATGGGTTCAACAAATTCAACTACATGTAATCAGATAAATGTATCTTCTTTAGATGTGCAAAATGCTCTAATACAAGCAGTAGATACAGCAGCAGAAACTTTAAAAAATGCTGGTTCGTTAGAACTCTTAACTATAGCAAATTCAACAAATGTTGCAAATTTAAAAAATTTTATAAATAATGAAGTCAATATGAAAAATTTATCAAATGCTATAAATTCAGCATATAATAGACAATCGTTAAATATAAATTTAGGTACAGTTATTTGTTATCCATATACTACAAGATCTGGACAAGTGATTAATAATACATTTGAAATTAGTAATCTGAGTCAAAAAATGGTATCTGATTCTATATTAAATGCTACTCAATCAAACAGTCAATTAGCAACTTTGGTAAATTCGATTGATCAAGATATAAAACAAAAAGCTAAAACAACAGCAACGGGTATTGGTGAAGCAATTTCTGCTGCATCATATGGACTTATATTTATAGCAATAATTATCTTAGCAATAGGTGCCAAGAATTTTTTAAGTTCAAAAGGTGGATCAAGTGGATCGGGAAGTTCAAGTTCAAGTGGATCAGACGGAGAATGGGGACATTGGTTGTCTCCATCAAATAGTGTAATGTATGGATTTTATATATTTTTAATAATAATTCAAATACTTGCAGCAGTTGGAATATTTGTATATTATAAAATAGATTTAGATACGTCACCCAAAGATAAACCAACAAATGGAACATTAGTATTAAATCCAACCATACTTCTATCATTTGCATGTATAATAACTATCTTAGCAGGAATAACTATTTTTTCAGGATCAATATTTTTGTACAGGAGTAGATCAAAAGGTAAAAATAGTAAATTTAGTCCAAAATTGTTTATAGTATTTTTCATAGTTCCATCAGTATTGAATATTATAGCTATAATTATAATATCAGCTTTAATAGCAAATGATACAAAAAATAAAAATAAATTTATTGCTGAAAATAGTTAATCATCAAATTCAATTATTACTTTAACTTCAGAAGTATCACTAATTTTGTCTGAAATATTCTTATCTGAATTATTCTTCTTTTTCATCACAGATTCCATCTCTCTATCAATTAATTCTTTATTCTTAAAACAAAAATCAATTACTTCATTCGTAATTGCCCATCTAAAGAAATTTAATTGTCCTACGGTCGTAACAAGACCATAAGTTTTATCTTTATAATAATCAATTTCAGTTTTTTTGATATTTATGATTTTTAATGTATTAAATTCGATGAATATTCTGTCTCTTCTGCAGAAAGGATCAAAGAATTTTTTAGAATAAGCTTTAAGTTGATTTTTGTACTCTAGATAAAGATTGAATATTTTATTATTTTTTAATTTATAAATAACTTTGTTTTTGTCTCCATAATTAGTGACAGTATAGTCCATTTCCCTTAAAGAAATACTTGTCTTTTGTTTTGATATAAGATTTAAAGTATTAAGATATTTTGGATCTTCTCCATAAAATTTTAATAAAGACGTTAATAATAATTCTTGCTTGCTTTGATTATTATTCATGTTTGTAAATGAAGAGGTAAGTTATTTGGAAATTTTACGCATTTCTTGTGCAATTTAATTATTTATTAAATACGCATTTTCCTATTAGTGCGTACTTAAGAACTGTAGTTATAAATATAAAAATGAATGAAAAATATTTTGGAGCAGAGGATAAGTTTGCCATAGAAAATGAGCATAAATTATTAGAAACAAATAATTTATCATATATTAAAACAGTTACAAATGATTTTCATGGTAGTAATATTAAAAAATATTATACATTTCCTGTTTGTTCAAAAAAAACATATAAAAATTTTAAATTAATTGGAGTTTGTCCTGAAGATATTGAATGTGTATATTATCAAGTCGGTGGTCAGCGTATAAATCATTTTGATTATTCTTTATACAGATGTTTATATGAATATAATAATGATAATGTTGTCATTATTCCATTTGAATTTGTTATTCCTTTAAAATATCATGAAAATAAATTTTTGGTGATATTGAAATCACAAAAGGAAATACAACTCCAATATGATGAATATTCAAATGAAAAGGTTGATGAAAATTTTAAAGGACTTTATAAAATAATACAGTATCAATGTGATAAGTTAGAAAATGATGAATTTACGAGAAAAAGAATAAATTTTAATCACCCTATTTATAAACTTATATTTACACTTCCTGATGATAGTTATATGCCACAAATTTTTATAATGGATGAACAATTAGAATATGACAATCTAACAATTATTCCATTTAAAGATTATGCTTATTATGTATACGATTTAAAAGGAACATTAAATTTTTCAATGATTGATAAATCAGAAATAATATTAGATAAAAATAGTGAATTTATTCATACATATGCATTATCATATCAGTTTATGATGTACGAAGACGGAATGGGAGGTACGTTATTTTCAAAATAACTTAGAAATACTTATGATTTATTTTAAATGATAAAGACTATTGATAATTTTTTGACTACAGAAGAATGTAAAGAATATATTGAATATATAAATAGTAGAAAAGAAAAGAATATGTTTAATAATATGATATTAAACTTTAATCATAAAGAAAGAAATCCAGAAATTGCAAATAAATTATATGAAAGATTTCTAAAAATGTGTGACATAACAGATATGAATGTTACAGGCTGCAATACACTTGTTTATTCTGCAAAATATAATCCTGGTCAAAGTTTTGGACTACATACGGATACAGGATTATATTTTGACAAAATTAATAAAATATGTACAACTTATACAGTATTGATTTATTTAAATGATGATTTTGAAGAAGGCCAAACAGTATTTTATAAAGACAATGAAGTAATTAATATTATTCCTGAAACTGGTAAATTGCTACGTTTGGATATAAGTTTATTGCATGAAGGTAAAGAAGTTAAAAATGGAATTAAATATTGGATTGGATTTGAATTAATTGGAAAATTTTAATTTTATCAAGATAATATTATATCTAAATACAAATGTTAATTGAAATAGCAATATTATATATGGGATACAAAATAATGAACAGAAATAAATCACCATTTTTTGAAACAAATGAGGATAACTATTTTCATAATGTTTATACTCGTTTTAATTATGACATAGCTGGTCAAATAGATTCATATAATATGATTAAATTGGCTATTAAAAATAAAGATATAAAAACATATAACAATATGATTAAATATGGTCCTAATTATTATAAAACATATGATGTTGTAACAAATTTTGGAATTTATGGAACAGAAAAATATGAAGAAAATGTAATGAGTTGGTTTTTTAAAGATTATGATGTCATTAATTTAAGAAATTACTCTGTGTATAAAATAAATGGTCTCACAAATAAAACTGACTATATAGTTTATAAATATCTTACAAAAAGTAAGTTATCAAAAGATTTAATGATTAGATTAGTATATTATTTATAATTTGATAAACGGTGGTCACTGTTTATTATTATTTTTCCTAGAATTTTTAAATTAAAATAAAAATGGAAAATAATCAAGTTAATATTGAACAACACAAACAGTTAATTGAAAATTACAGACGAAAAGTATCTAATGAAGCATATAGATCGAATGATGCACGAGAAAGATATGTTAATTTTCTTGTTGAATCATTTAATAACAGAGATCCTAATTCAAATGAACATGTAATACATGTAACTGGTGTTAGTTATATATCAGATCTAAAAGATGCAATGACGATATTTAATAATATCATCAAACAATATAATTATAAAATATACAAATATACAATGTTTCCGTATAATTGTAAGTATGATGATCCAATAATTATAATTACAAAAAAAGATGAGAAAATATCAATCGGAACAAAGTTATTTTATTATTTTAGTGGATATTATGATTTTGATGATAACATATTATAAATGTAATTATTGTTGATAAACGGTGGTCACTGATAAACGGTGGTCACTGATAAACGGTAATAACGGTTTATTTGATAAACGGTGGTCACTGTTTATTTGATAAACGGTTATAACGGTTTATTCATAATTTCTTACAGTAACAAATACAGGATGTTTAGGTTTTCCTGATTTATTAATTTCTTTATATTTAATCGTTACCACACTACCAATTATTGGAACACTGCTATCTTTAAGACTCTTTCTTGATTTATCAACTTCTTCATCTGACCATTTGTTAAATTTAGCATATCTTTGACGATCAGTAAGTCCAGAACCTACAGAAAATGTGGAATCATTCATATTAACAACAAGTGCACCAACCATGTTATTATATTTATTAATTCCCTTAGTATATCCAACAACGATAGCTTCATCGGAAAAACTAGCAACCATTTTCAACATATTTTTACTTCTTTTGTGTTCATATAAGCTTTCAGGATTTTTTAGAATAAGACCTTCACTTCCATTGTCTAAGTATTCTTTTAAAACATGTTTGATGTTTTCTTTAACAATATTTTGTTCAACCAATTCAATAAATTTATAATTACTATGTTTAAATAATTTTTGTAAAACTTTATATCTATTTTTAAATTTATCATTGATACTTTGACAATCAAATACCATATATTTAGCACTTTTCCAAATTTCACTATCTGGTTCAAATCTTCTTGCTTGACCAGAAGCTAAATCAAAGTTACCAATACCAAACCAAATTTCTCCATCAAGTTCATAAACTTCACCATCATCATTCACAACTGTTTCAAGTTCTTGTCGAATAAAATCAGGAATATTCAATACAATTCCATTTCTTGATATCATTTCTGAACCATTCCATAGTCCTCTAACACCATCATATTTTTCAGAATAAAACCATCCATCGATATTGTGTTTTTGAGAATCATACAAGTTAGCTAGCATTTTTATTAATGCCTATTTTATAGGCCTAAGCTCATTTATTCTGCACTATGACGTTTACACATAAACCCGTTTTCTGTTTTAAAAGTTCCGAATGATGAACATCCATTATATGAACAAGTTGGTTTTTTATTTATTTTTGGTGCTTTAGGTTCTTTGATATGACGTCCACATAAACCATTTTCTTTTGCTTTAAAAGTGCAGGGATTTCCATCTTTTTTAGTAGCTGAACATAAATCACCAGAGTTTGATACTTCTTCTTCTTCTTCGGAAGTTTCTTTTTTCTTCGTAGTTTTTTTGGAATCATTTAAAACATTCATTTTTGAAAAGAATGCTTTACAGATTTCATCTTCATATAACTTCTTAAATTCTTCAGAAGCTTCTTCTGATAAATTATATTTTTCACATAATTTAACAAATGATTCAGTCATTTTTTTATTGTTACAGTTGTTTAAATTTTCTAAAAATTTTTTTTTTTTTATTAAATGTCGAAAATCTATTTTGAGTTCGAAAGAATGGAACCATTCAAATATCCAGAACCTAGAAATATTAGGAATATTCTAAGTTCTAAAATGTGTGCAAAATATAATAAATGTAAAATATCTGAAATTCCACTTTCGACTGAATTTATAATTAAATCAATTAAACCTAAAGATCCTTCAAAAGCTGAAATTATTATATTAAAATATAGAGTTATTAATGTTGATTGGGATTTTCATAAAGATAATCATGATATATTTACATCAAACATGTTTAGATTTCTTAAAAATGAAGAACCTATTTATGAAGATTATAATTAATTAATTTAGATTTTTTTTATAATGAATTATAATGTCACTTGAACAACTTTCTAAAAAATTGTTAAAAAATTCAGTAATTCTTAATATCATTTCTCAATATAATTATATTAAAATTATATTGAATAATGATGATTATATACTTATTACGGACATAACTGAACCGAAATGTTGTGAAAAAACGATTATTGAACATGATTTTAAAAATTATAAAAATTCAATTATAGATTATATCTATGATGAAGATATGATAAGTATCAAAGGAGGATATTCAACTAAAATCATATTTAAAACTATTGATGGTAAAACATTTAATGTTAACTGTTCAAATTATCATAATGGACAATATTGTCATACATATTATGTATTATATGTAGACACTAAATTATTAGAGTTTGAAGTATAATTATTTTTGAGGACTAATATCACTGTCATCCATAGTTGAATATGTCATTAGTGGTATAGATAAATATATGTTAATTTTCTTTTCATTGTATTTATTTTTTAAATGTGCATCAACAGCAGTTGTGATTGGTTCATTCAAAGACAATAAATATTTTGCAGTATTTTTGGACATAACATATGAAAAACATCCTAACCAATTAAATACATAAGGACTATTAAAATTAGGAATTCCTACAAAATCATTTGTTCTATTAATTACATGACTTAATTCTTGTCTAATTAACATTGGTTGACTTGGAGGATGTGTTTGAATTGGGAGAATATCACCAGAACCAAGAAATAGAACAGAATTATCTTTTTCAAAATGTTCCATAATCTTAGAAAATCTAGTTTTTAAAGATTCACGACATATTTCTGGAAGTTTATCATAATCAACTCTAAATTTACAATCATCTTCAAAAATCACACCATAATCATGATTTCCTTCAGCTATTTTTTTCCAAACAATCAAATGACTCATTGTTGTATATTTAATTACTAATTTATTATCATAATCATTTTTATCTGATATCATCGAAATAATATCTTGTGGTACTCTTTCAATATCTTTTTCATTTTTTCCATCAATAGCTTCAATAACATTCAACTCAAGAGGAGGGCCATATTTATCATAAAATTCTTTAAATTTCTCAAGTCTATCATTTCGTCTTTTTAAATTAATCACATATGCTATTCCATTTTCCATTTTTATAATAAATTTAATTTAAATTTCTTCCATATCCGAAAGTTTTGGAGCAAGAAAAAATATTATCTTTCCATCATTAATAGGATATTCAACACATAAAGGAATATCTTCCCCTAGTTTAAATAATAGTGTTTCACTAACTTGAAAAGATGTAATACTTAACAGATAATTAAATGCAAACTTTAATGTTATTTCTTGTTTACAATTAATAATTATATTTTCAATAACAGCTGTAGTTATTCCATAATCACCTTCAACTTTAAGTGTAAGATTATCTTCTGAACATATAAATTCACAATTTTCACCAAATTCTGATAATTCTTTAATTAGATGATGAAACTTTTTTGAATCTATAGTAGCTATATATGTAAAATCAAGTTCATGTATTTGTAGTAAATCAACTTCAATATCCATTAATTTCATTTCAAAAGAATGACTTGAAAAACTATCTATAGTATCAATACATAAAGAATCATCATTTTCAGTATGAAATTTTATAAGATCTGATTTATTTACTTTTAATATTTTATGCAATGTTTCAAAATTTAATCCAAGACTTAAATCTTGTTCACAATTGAAATTGTCAAAAAAGTCTGAATTTAATCTTACATACATTACAGCAACATGTGCATTATCCATGGCTTGAATTTCAAAACTATTTTTATTGATGATAATATTTGATGATTCAGTAAAATCTTTGATGCATGAAATAAGTTTTCTAATAAATGATCCGTTACCTACGATTTCCATTTTATCTAATAATAAATTATTTTCTTAAAAAATTTTTTTTTAAATAATTTATTGTAATTTAAAAATGGATGATGACAAATTAAAATTATTATATGTTATATATAATTATCTATGTATCCCAATTATTGGTTATAAACAATTTTTCATATTTTTAAATAATTCTGGAGAATTTGATCAACTTGATATTATAGAAGAATTAAAAAAAGTGGACACGAAAAATATTTTCCATAATTGGCAAAACAACATATGGAATAATGAATACAATGAATATTTAGAATTATTTAAAAAAGAAAATTCTGATCAAATTTATAATGAATATTATAAATTATTATATACATTTAAAACTTTAGATTTATGTAATTTTACAGAAAATAGAGTAAATACAAATACAAAATTTAAAAACTTTTTTCAGGAAATATATACAATTGGTTCAGTTGAACAATTTTATGAAAATTACATTGAAAATGTAAATATTAATCACTATATTCATTCAACCTTTAATTATATCTTTAAAATTATGAAAAAAGGAATATTTGTCCAAATCAAAGATGGAGTTATGTCAGTTTTTATTGGTATAAATAATGCTCACTATATAAACGATTGGGGATATCTTGTTCGCAAAATCAATAAAAATATAGTTGATATCGAAAAAAAGAAATTTAATTGGTCAGAAACAAATTACAGTAATGCCATAAAAGACAAAAAGTATAAAACTATGATCAACAATAATATTTCAAAATGGTATGCTAATAATTATATGTTTAGAAATACAGTATATGAATATGATGAACTTGCAAATTTAGTTGATGAAGGAAATAAATCAGTTTTTAATTTTTTAAATTATTTATCAAATTTGATTATTTCTGAAAAAATCAACAATGTATCTTTCTTTATAAATCCACGTGATCATCCTGTTCTTAAAAAAAATAGAAATCATCCATATGAAGTATTATATACTGGAGGAAAAGTTCCACAATATAGTGGTGTGTATGATTTATCTGGTATTGTTCCAATATTTTCACAAAGTACAACTTCTGAGTTTGATGATGAATTATTTGTAACAGATGATGATGTTAAATTCTTATTATATCCATCAGAAAAACCGATTGATACTCCTTGGGAAAACAAAAAGAATGTTGCAATTTGGAGAGGTTCTGCTACTGGTCAAGGAACTACGTCTCAGACAAATAATCGATTAAAAATCATTGATATATCTTTAACAAATCCAGAACTAGTTGATGCAAAATTGACAGGATCAAACTATCGTTTAAAGTTAGATCAAAATGGAAATATGACATATAATGAATCATATAAAGGTGATAAAAGACATTTTGTAAGTTTTAATAATCAAACGATGTATAAATATATAATTCATATTGAAGGTCATGTTGCTGCTTTTCGTTTATTGAAAGAATTAACGTTGCATAGTGTTATATTAAAAGTTGATTCTGAATGGGAAACTTGGTATTCAAAGTTTCTAATAGGAAAAACAATATACGAACTTGATTTAGATACAAATGCTCATTATATTCGTGTTAAAAAAGATATGTCTGATATAATATCTGTGATTAATTGGTGTATCGCAAATGATAATATATGCAAAAGAATTGCTGATAATTCATATTCATTGTATATGAATAAGTTTGTAAATAGTAATTTTGCGAATACATATTTTGCAAATAAATTAAATGAAATATCGGAAAGACAAAAAAGGGCAAATAAACAAGTGATTAATTTTTATGTAAACACAACAAATTTAACAGGCAAAGATATAAATACAATAATATTCAATAATTATGCGGATTACTATATTCTCAGTAATCAACCATATAATTTACCATATCCAATAATTCCTGTTATAGATGAAAATTATATATGTATAAATAGATATGATTATTATTATGTTAACGGATTACCAAATAGTTCAACAAATATGTATGATTTGTATCATAGATTAAAATCATATGAAATGGATATGATTAATAATAAAAATATAACATTTATATATTTTCAACAGACAGAAATAATTAGTGATGGAATCAATAATATTCAAAAACCATTTGAGAATTTGAGAAATTTTCATAATTACATAAAAGATAAACAATATAAAAACGAAAATCTTAAAACAATTTTAGCGACATCAAAACTTCTTGATATATCCGTAGGAAAAGGTGGTGATATTATGAAATGGAAAAAGAACAAGATATCAGAAGTATATGGTATTGATCCAGATAATAATTCAATTATAGAAGCAAAAAGACGATTTAATGATCTTAGATTACAAGAAAATTATACATTTTCAAATGAAACATTTTTGGACATATATACGAAGCTTAAAATGTATGATATAACTAGTTGTCAATTTACAATGCACTATTTTAAACCAGAAGAATATACTAAGTTTGCGAATGCTATTAGTAGTGTTACAAAACAATATTTTTTGTTAACAACCATGGAGGAAACTAAATTAAAGAAATTTGATACAACTAAATATAGTGATTATTATGAATTAATTATTATGGAAAATGGATTTAGAATTCGATATAAAGAAGATACAATGTATAATAAAGATCAAGAAGAATATTATGTAAATATGGAAAGATTAAAAACTGTTTTGATGTATTATGATTTATTTATAGTTGATTCTTCAAGTTTTGAAGATGAATATTATAATTCTAATTTTATAATGAATGATTATGAACGAGCATTAAGTTTTACAAATGAACAATACATATTTAAGAAAATCACATTTGATTATTTGAATTTTTTTGAAAATTTAAATATAAAGAACGTGATTAGTTTTGAAAATACATATAATTTAAAAAAGATAAAAAAAATCAACACAACAGTATATTCATTTAATCCTCAAAATTATAAACAAGCAGTAAATAAGTTTCCCGAAGAATCAGAAGAATATTTATGTTCAAAAACAGAAAATGTAGCAGAATGTGGTATAATACATTATGCTAAAAACATTGTTGAATATTTATTAATCGTAAAATTCTTACTTGATAAAAATGTAGAATATCTTGTGTTATTTCTTCACAATAAAGATTCATATAAATTGAAAAATTATTTGAGAGTGTATCAAGTGATTAGTGAAACATCAAACGTAGTTATATATAAACTAACTTCACAAACAGAAAAAGAGATAGAGAGACTAGGATTAATAATTATACCATTCAGAGAAGATTTTACAAATTCAAGAACAAATCAATTAAAAACATTATTGAATCATATAAGTAATTTTGATTATTTAGTAGTTGTACAAGGAGATCAAGAACTCGAAGACATAACATACATAAATACGGAATGGGACCATAATAAATTTAATAGAGGAAGATTATTAAATGAAGGAGTTGCTGAATATTATGATGAATATGATTATTTTATATTTCATGACGTTGATTTAATTCCTGATGAAAAATTATTAGAAGAATATCTTAAATATCCAAAACTTCCAATACATTTAGGTCATCGAGGTCAAAGATATTCAGGTAAAAATTTTATAGGAGGTGTGTTTAGTATAAACAAAGAACATTTAACAAAAATAAATGGATTTCCAAATAATTTCTATGGATGGGGAGGAGAAGATGATGCGATGTATAATAGATTGATGATAAATAATATACATATTGAAATACCTGAAGAAGGATCAGTTAGAGATTTAGAAAATATAACCGTAACTGAAAAGCTAATGAATTTAGATCAAAATAATCAACAAAATAATGAAAAGGAAAAATTATTAAATGAGGATAAACTAACATGGCGAATAAATGGATTAAATAATTATTTATAATTTACCATACCCATTTTTCAAAATACACATACCTTTTGAATATTGAACACCATCAGCTAACTTTAATCTTCGAATAATCAATTGTTCAGTTATTATACTCGATAACATACACAGGAATAAAATTATTAAGATGAAACCAATCATTTTTATAATTGAAAATAAAATTCTTAAGGATATAAAATATCAATATGTAAAATGAAAGTAAAGAAAAGAAACGGAGCTCTTGTCCCAGTAAGATTAGACAGTATTACTGATAGAATTAGTCAGTTTATAGATGATTTGGACAAGACAGTTATAGACCCAGTAAAAATTACTTTTGAAGTTGTTGAAAAATTATATGACGGAATTCCAACAAGTGTAATTGATACATTTGCTGCTGAAATTTGTCATTCAAAGACAATTGAACATCCACATTTTAATATTTTAGCAAGTCGATTATTAATTGATGATCATCATAAAAATTTATCTATTAAATCAGAACTTTCATTTTCAAATATTTGTACATTATTGTATAATTCTACTGATCAATTGGGAGAACATTGTCCATTGATTAGTGAAGAATTGTTTCAATTTAGTCAACAATATAAAGAAGAGATAAATTCTATGATTGATTTAAAACGTGATTTTTTGTTTGATTATTTTGGCTTTAAAACTCTTCAAAAAGGATATTTATTAAAAATTGAAAATAAAATTGTTGAAACTCCCCAATTTATGTTTATGCGTGTAGCATTGGGTATTTGGGGATCAATTAAAACTCGGGATGGAACTGTATTTGAACCAGATTTTGATGCAATTAAAAAGACATATGATTTAATGTCTCTAAAATATTTTACTCATGCAACTCCAACACTTTTTAATGCAGGTCTCAAAAATAATTCTCTCTTCAGTTGTTTTTTGCTAGGTATGGAGGATGACATAAAATCTATATTTAAAGTTGTAGGTGATGCTGCTATGATTTCAAAATGGGCAGGAGGAATTGGAATTCATTTATCAAATATTAGGGGAAATGGTTCATATGTAAGAGGAACAAATGGAAAATCAGAAGGAATTGTTCCATTATTGAAAGTATATAATGATGTTGCGAGATACATTAATCAAGGAGGAAAACGTTCAGGTTCAATTGCAATGTACATTGAACCATGGCATTGTGATATTCTTGATTTTCTTAAATGTAAACGTCCACATGGAGATATGAATAAAAGAACACTTGATTTGTTTTTTGGATTATGGATTCCAGATTTATTTATGGAACGAGTTCAAAATGGAGAAATGTGGTCATTAATGTGTCCAAGTGAGTGTCCAGGATTAAATGAAGTTTATGGACCAGCATTTAAGAAGTTATATGAGAAATATGAGAAAGAAGGAAAGATTTGTAATAGTATAAAGGCAAAAGATCTATTTGATGAAATTATAAAATCTCAATCAGAAACAGGAACACCATATATGTTATACAAAGATGCTGCAAATTTTAAGAGTAATCAAAAGAACATTGGAACTATTAAAAGTAGTAATTTATGTGTTGCACCTGAAACACGTATTCTCACAAGAAAAGGATATTATCCGATTAAAGATCTTGTAAATCAAGATATTGAAGTATGGAATGGAGAAGAATGGTCAAAAACACAAGTCAAACAAACTGGTGTGAATCAAAAGTTGATATGTATAACAATGTCCAATGGTTCAACTGTATATTGTACAGAATATCATAAATTTATTTTGAATGACGAAACAATTGTTGAAGCTAGAGATTTAAAGATTGGTTCAACTTTGATTAATTTTAAATTACCAATTGTTGTTGGTGGTGATGAAGATATGCCAAAAGAAACATGTTTTTGTATGTTTTATAAAGAGATTAATGTTCCAATGAATCATTCTTTGAATGTAAAATTAAAGTGGTTTTCTGACATATGTAATACTTATGGACTATTTAATAACAATACACTTCAAATTATCAATATTGACAAAAAGAAACTTATTGAAATTCAGCTTATGTTACAAACTATGGGAATCAAATCATCAGTAAGACATGATATCTTAATTATCGATTCCCTAAATCTTCAATATTTACTTGATCTTGGATTTTCATGCGACTTACAAATAAATATTACAAGAACAATGAATTCTAAAAATGTTAAAGTAGTACTTATTGAAGATACAAATAGATGGGATGATACATATTGTTTTACAGAGTCAAAGAAGAATAGAGGAATCTTTGAAGGAGTATTATTGGGCAATTGTGCAGAAATTATTGAATATTCAGATTCAAAGAAATATGCTTGTTGTGTATTGTCATCAATAGTATTACCGACATATGTAGTTGATGGAAAATTTGACTTTGATAAACTTTATGAAGTTGTAAAGTTTGTAACAAAGAATTTGAATAAGTTGATTGACATTAATTTCTATTCTGTCGAAGAAACTAAAGTGAGTAACATGTCAGAACGTCCAATTGGTATAGGTATTCAAGGTCTTGCTGATGTATTCTTTAAACTTGAATTACCATATGAATCTGAAGAAGCTATTAAGCTTGATCGTGAAATTATGGAAACTATATATTTTGCAGCTTTAACGTCTTCTATGGAATTAAGTAAAATAGATGGACCATATCCTTCATTTAAAGGATCACCTATAAGTAAGGGCCATTTTCAATTTGATTTATGGAATGAGTTTCAAATAGACAAGACAAAGAAGAGTGTTGTACAGTTGAGTGGAAGATGGGATTGGGATAAACTTCGAAAAGACATCAAGAAACATGGT
>Ga0209174_10000837_pt1 | contig 22375 bp, 22 predicted proteins | sample JI91814BDNA_FD_187505 | JGI IMG/M metagenome (GOLD analysis project Ga0209174, IMG submission 187505) | Wastewater effluent complex algal communities from Wisconsin, to seasonally profile nutrient transformation and Carbon sequestration -... | ecosystem: Engineered > WWTP > Effluent > Algae...
AGCAGCGAGACAAACTTGCAAAGACTTTAATCTTTTCGGTACAAATTCAAGGTACATTCCATCTTGCTCAACAACTCTAATACACATTGCTTCATTCTTGATATTTTTATGAACAAATTTGAACGCTTCATAATTTTGAGAGATAGCAGCTTCACATATTGCTGTTGTCTTCTTGTTTGTATCGACATACTGAAGAGCTAAACCGTCTTGAGTCACAGCGGCAAGACAAACTTCTGGTGTCTTGAGATCCCTATCAACATGCTTTAAAACTTTTCCTCGATAAGTTACTGCGGCAAGACAAAAAGCCGGTTCCTGAGGAAAAATCCAATGCTCGAAAGTTTCAGACTTTCCAGTAAAAACTTCTAAGTAGAACTCGAAAGTTTTAAATTTCTCAGGAACATGATTAATAGCATAACGAGTTTTTATCATTGCTCTAGCGCATATCTCATATGTTTTCATTTCTTCAGGGACATATTGTAGAGACCAACCATCTCTAATAACAGCATTCATACACATTTGTTCCGTCTTGAACTTATCAGGGACGTATTTAAGAGCGTCATATCTTGAAAGAGCTAAGCTGCACATCTCTTGAGTCTTGAATTTATCAGGAACATAATCAAATGCTCCAATATTTTGAGCCAGCGCTTTGTCACATATTTCTTTCGTTCTGAGCGGAAGGAGTACATGCTTCAAAGAGAGACCATTTTTGGTCACAGCTATATCAGCTATATCAGCTCCTTGCATATAGTATGGTACATGTTCTAGGAATAAAGCGTCGTGATCAATCATATCAAAATAGAAACTACGATCTATTATTTGGCGAGGAACATTTTTGATAAAACTGTAATCTGCCTTCACTATCGTAAGCCAAAGCTTACGACACGTAGCAGCTTTAGCAAGCTTTGGCAGAGAATCAACTTTATTTTCAAAAATAGCTTCATCAATAATCGAATCTGAGCAATGTACGTTCAAGAATTCTTCAAAAGTGTAAAAATTTTCAATGTATATTTCGGGTGACTTGAATTTGTCTCCTAGATCAACAATTGGTACTCTTTTCGGTATACGAATGACACCAATAATTTTCCCAAAAATAACATATTTGGGAAAATGTTCAAACTTGAAGTAATAAATACCGCCAGGTCCGCAATTTTTGCTAGAGTCGAATTTGATAGGATCTACATTTCGACCTTTGACATATTGAAGGCCCCGAAGATTTTTGTCCTCTGGGAAGAACTTGTAGTAAGTTTCAGAACGAAAATCTTCCATGATTGATTTTTGTTATACATTTAACAAAACTAAAAGTCAATAAGATACACAGCTACATTATAAACATTCTATAGCGATACAAAAATGTAATATTGAAATTTTATTCTTACCTTTATGTATAGAGAAAACATTCATGTCTTTGTGTTGTATTTGTAACGACGTTACTTCGGAGCTACTATCATGGGATGTGAGCAAAGTCACGAGCGTGGGCGAATTATTTTATCCACGTTCTATTATAGAATGGGAAAAAGATTTCAGAAAAGCTATTTCTGAGTCTCATGAACATTTAGATCGACATGAACATATTTCAAGTATGATTAAGACTTTTTCTGAACATCATCTAGAATCTCTTAAGATGTATAGTCGAGACAATTTGTTCATCAAATACTATATTGATTGGATAGAAAATAAAGATCTTGATATAGAACACGCCGTCGTTGATAGCGACGAAGTTGCGCTCATGGTTTGTATTTTTCTGGGATATAATCATGGTAGTCCGTCTTTAATATTAGATTCTTTAGATGTCAGTACAAAACAAGTAACATCTTTGCTGTTAAGATATCTTTACAACCATGATAATTATTATTGTGCTCGACATGAAGTGCCATTTAAGATAGTGGCTGCTTTATGTTTAGCTGATATTCGTTCATTTTTTGAAGACAACAAGATTTATTTGGGAGCAACAACTGATGAAGGCTTCACTTTCTTACATTTTGCAGCGACTAATCCAGATCCTAGTGTTGCCGCGTATTTACTCGAGCGAGGACTTGATGTTAATACTTTATCTATTTCGGGTCAAACTCCTTTAACTTTTGGCCTTCGTTTTGGTAAAAATTTAGAAACACATCGTCTTTTGCTAAAACGTGGCGCCGAATTAAAACTTCCTAAAGAAATGATAGTAACACCAGAGTTTAAAGAGAGAATGCACGAGCTAGAGTTATAAACATATTATGTTTATAAGATAGATCTAAATGTAATCGATATTCTTCGTCCATCTTTCTTGAACGGAAAAGTTTCATGTTTCCATTTATATCTAGCTTCACTAGTAAGAATGCTAAATCACCTTCAGCAGGTTTGAGATCGAAGCTTTCATCTTTTCTAGTCATTCTGAACACGGCAGATGTTCCGAGCGTGATTGTCATTATAACAGGCCCAAAACAACTAGCATCAGTATGAGGAGATATTTTCTCTCCTGGCAAATGTTCATTAACAATAATTTGTGATATTAGAGATGAAGATAGTTGTTGAAACAATGGATTCATGTAAGATACTAATGGAGTCAAGCAACTTTCTTCAATCTTCGTGACATCAAATTTAAGACTTTTTGTGGTGTAATCATAGCGAGCACCATAATGTTGTGTTCTTCTCTTGAGATCTGTTCTCCAAATTTGTTGATCTATTATTGACTTTAAATATTCACACTCTTGATGATAAAGAAAATTAGGAACGTAACAAAGTCCGTTTGAAGCATTTTCTAAATCGTCTGGCTCAATAGTGTCTATATCTCTTTGGAACATTTTTTTGTTAATATAAAGATAACGTACACTTATCAAAAAATGTTGAGCGAAGATTTGTTGAGCGAAGATTTGTTGAGCGAAGATTTGCTAGTCGATGAATTGTTTCTTAATTATCAACATATAGCTGATAAAGGTGTTGGAAAGACGTGTGCATCATTACAATTCAACGCTCTGGTACGGGGACAATCTTCCAAGTCATCGACTCAACAGTTGGTCCTGCATCATAGTCTCGACCGTCATGATAATACACACTACTAATGTCATCACTGTCTCCATAGAGACGATGATTAAATTCTAGTTCATCTTCAGGATTGTTGAGTTTGAACAGCTCTATCACGTTTAACAAGTTAGCAAGACCTGTTGTATATTTATCAGTAATATATTTCCACTGACAATTGCAATAATTATCAGACATGTATCGATGTACTTTAACATCAAGATCAAGACATGCTAGCTGTTCGGGAGATTCTGTATCTTCATTCTCCGGAGAATGAGACATAATATCCCAAACGGGACTCCCCTTATGTCTAAGATCGAAAGCTCTAATGTATTTATTTTCAGTCTTAAGATCTTTAAAAGCAAGATGCCGAGGATCAAATCCTTCTCCCAGCTTTTCTAGCAAATCTCGAGCTACAAAATCATATGCTTCATCTTTGCTATACAGAAATGTATGTTCTTGCGTAAGCGTAGGAATACTTTTGTATTCAGGACAAATTTGAGCAAAAGAAACAAGATACATTGAATCTTTTTGTTGATAATATAATAAGAGTTAAACAATATCATTTTCTTATCAGTATGGCAAATATTTACGATCTGGTTAGGCATAATCCAAAAGTTATGAAGATTCTTGACCTAAAAGACACTGACTTTCTTGAAAATAAGCTTAACTTTGTTATCCAATTTAATAATAGAAGCGATAATGCCGACGATCCAGAAACCCTAGATTGTCAAAATGTGTTCAAAGATCTTGATCATGTTAGAGAGTTGGCTAGAAATCGATTGGCTCGCATTTCAGAAGAAACTCTAGAATACATGAGAATTGATATTGAAGATTATGCGAAGAGACACCACGATGGTACCGAAAATCCTGTCATCATACCATACACTGATCCGTCGATACTTACGCCGATTGAATTTGTTGATTGGGAAGACAAAACATGCGTGTATTTACCGTTTGTTAAAATACACGATCGTCTTCCGATAGTAGATGTGCCATTGTTTACTAGCGAATTCTTGGGAAAGTTTATGGATATTTGGGCTCGAATTAAAATTGATTAAATTTCGAAGAGGTCATCGTTGTATGAATTAGAAAATACGTATTACGTATTTTTGAGATGCGTATTTTGTAGACTTGTATTGTTAGTTGGCGAAAGATTTCCATTTCATCAAGGCGTTGTATACAAACGATTTTTCATCTACCCAAGTTCGAGCTCGTGATGATGAGACTCCTGCTATTAATAACAAAACAATACATTCTTTATCGATGATCCTGATATGTTTAAGATGTGGATCAGAATCAAAATCATCAATATTTCCACCGAGAACAAAATATATTGCCAAAAAAGTTTTAGCATATTCTAACAATGCGATAGATCTAAGAATCTTCTTTCTAGCGTCAGGATAGAAAATAAATTGGAACATTAGTTGATCTTTCAATCCTTCAGGTTGTTTAACTATAATCCATTCCTTGAATGAAACCATGGGCGGTGTGTATGTCAAGACATTTTAATTCTTTGATGATTTAAAATTTTTGATGTCATAGGAAGAATCTTATAGCCAATTTGAAACTCAGCATCGCCGAACGGCAACGTGAATGTACATAAAGTTTCATCTTTAGTCATCATATCTATATCACTATAATCAAAGCTATGATATTCGTGTTCACAATCATCGTCTTCGCAATGACACATTATTAAGAAATAGGCGGCTCTACCGCCATCTCCGTAATAACTTCTTGAATATAAAGCTTTTCCATCTTTATGGCCACGTTTCTCGTCGATTTCGTTTAAAATGAATTTATCTTGAAAATCGGAGTAAGAACTGTTTGGCGCTTTCCCAGAAAGTAATAGTTTGATATGATTGTTATACTCGTCAACTTCATCTTGTAGAGTTTTCAAGTCTTCGTCGTTGATGAAAATTGGATTAAAAACTTTACAAAAAGATTCATAAGAATATAAGACAAGAGATATATTATTTGTCATGATTATTTTTCTAGAGAACAAACATATTATGTTTGTTCAATATTGAATTTTATTTTACATTTATGTATGATAGAAAACTATTCATGTCTCTGTGTTGTATTTGTAACGAAACTACTTTAGAGTTTCATTCGTGTGGAGCTCTATTTCATCAAGAATGCCTGAAAACTTGGGCTACACATATGCTTGGAGAGATCATTTCTTTGAACAAAATACAGTGTCCGAACTGTAAAGAGTTCTTGGACTTGACTTCCTTTTCTGCCGTTGGAGAAGGGAAGATCTTCACCAAGGAAGAGATCAAAGCTCTGGACCCTAAATCGTACCACAAAAGGTGCAAGACGTGTCTTAAAGTTTTCGCTTGTGGCGGGAAAGAATGCGAGGCCAACATTGCTCAAATGCCTGATCGCTGCTCGAGTTGCAAGTCAAAGATCTTTCGGTGCCCTAAGTGTGGAATTGAACTTGAGCACGCAGGTGGCTGTAACGCTTTTGCCTGCTGTTTGAAGGGATGGCATGGCTGTAGTGGAGCTTCATGTGACCATGGAAGCACCGAGTTTACTAAATTCTGTGGCCATCGCTGGTGCATTGACGATAGCCTAGCCATGGCAGGAGAAGACAGTGAAGAAGATCAAAACCCTCTCGGAGAGAATCCAACATACGAGCATTGTCTTCGTGAAGTTCATAGAGATGGCTTGATGTTACAATTCGTTCCTGAAGCTTTAAGGACACCAGAGATTTGCCTCGCCGCGGTGACCCAGGATGGATATGCTCTTCACTTCGTTCCTGACGCTTTAAGGACGCCAGAGCTGTGCCTCGCTGCGGTGACCCAGGATGGATATGCTCTTCAGTACGTTCCTGAAGCTTTAAGGACACCAGAGATTTGCCTCGCCGCGGTGACCCAGGATGGATATGCTCTTCAGTACGTTCCTGAAGCTTTAAGGACACCAGAGATTTGCCTCGCCGCGGTGACCCAGGATGGATATGCTCTTCACTTCGTTCCTGACGCTTTAAAGACGCCAGAGCTTTGCCTTGCTGCGGTGACCCAGGAAGGATATGCTCTTCAGTACGTCCCTGAAGCTTTAAAGACGCCAGAGCTGTGCCTCGCTGCGGTGACCCGGAATGGAGACGCTCTTCGTTACGTCCCTGAAGCTTTAAAGACGCCATAGCTTAGACGTATTGCTGCTAGGAAAATTTAAAATAATCTTAAATAAGATTATTTACTTCAACCTATCATTTCTAACAACAATTTTAGATCAGGATCTTCTTGTGTGTAGTATTGTTAATTGGTAAACAATTCCCATTTCTTCAAGGCAAAATTCACAGTTATGCTTTGTTTTCTCCAATCTGAAACTCGAGATTTTGAGATTCCAGCTATTAATAACAGAACAACACATTTTTGGCTAATAGTTACAATACGACTAAGACTATTATCAGATTCAAAATCATCAACACTTCCACCGAGAACAAAATATATTGCCAAAAAGTTTTAGCATGCTTTGGCAAAGGTATTATAGATCTAAGAATTTTCTTTCTAGAGTCAGGATATAAAATAAACTGGAACATTAGTTGGTCTATCAATCCTTCTGATGGTTGCTCAACTGTAATCCATTCGATAAAATCCATGGCTGTAGCCATTAAAGCTTCAACGTGATTTTTTCGTGTCTCTTCACTTGATGCCGAAAGATGTATTTCAACAGTTTGGTCGATGATTTTATCTAGTTTGGTCCACATTATGCAAATTTTGTTGTTGATAACTTAATATTTATATTCAATTGCTTGTCTGAACAAATTGTGTATTGTGATTCTGGAAAGATTAAAAGTTTAAACTGAACTATATTTCTGGAACAATGTAATTTACATTATTCTAAACTACAGTATTATCCATCATAAATAGTCAAGTCTCCAAGCCTGATATGACCATCAAGAGAATGTCCGCCTTCAACGAAGTATGAAGAATACGGGCTTTCGCAACCTGTAGTTAATCTAATAAATTCAGAGAATTCATAAGGAATATCTTCCATCCAATTATTATCGCCGTCGAAATATTTCAAGTCGCGACATTCAAGAAGGCTCGGTGGTAGAGATGTAAGGTTGTTGCGGTAACAATCGATTCTTACTAAAGTTTTCGGCAATACCGGCAGAGATTTTAGCTTGTTGTTATCACAATACAAGAACCGTAACATCTTTGGTAATGACGGAAGAGATTCAAGATTATTCCCGGAACAGTTAAGCGCTACGACTGAATTGTAGTCTTTGATATCTTCAAATCTCTCGAAGACAGCTTTGCTACCGTCTGGTTATGTAACGGTGATCATTTATTATAGATGTGTTAATATGATGTTAATTCAATTAATGAACAAAATTTGTTCATTATTTATGCTCAACATCTACAGGGATAGAACTAAGCAAGTCATATTCCTAAAGAGTGTATCGACATTACTAATGTTATTATCATAACCAAACGCAAGTCTGATCATGATCTGCTCTTTGTCGTGACTTCGGTGAACCCAATTACAAATAGAATCGTAAGGTTTCCCGTAAGATGTCTCTGCCTTTATACCTTGGTCTTCTATCATATTCAAGACATGACCCTTCCATTTGGAAGTCTTTAACGGCGCCTTAGCGATCTTGATCTTGAAGTAGATGATACCTGAAGCGAATCTTTTGTTGGGAATGCCTGAATATTGTATCTCAGTGCGATTCCAGACATCGACTTCGTCCGGTATCGCTTCACGGATACCATCGGCTTCGCCCGGTATTTCAGCGCAGATGCCCTTGGCTTCATCGACACGTTTCAAGAACTTTTGAGCACGTTTGACAGCACCAATCACGCGATCTTGAATACTTGCCAACTGAGCTACCAATTGACGACAATATAGCGGTGAGACGTGAATTCCCAACAATCGCCTCTGGCGAGTTATCAATGCATCACTTGGATGATCGGGAGAGCATGTTGTGATTTGTCCGATGATGAACTGTCCTCCAGACAGATACTTCGTCCCCGACTCAAGCACAATGTGAGCACCGTACTCAAACGGATTAAAGATCGCTGGAGAAAGCCATGTGTTATCAATGATGAGCCAGGTCCCCGGATTTAACTCTCGTGTTTCTTGCAGAATCTTCCAATCAACAACTGCACCAGATGGATTAGAGCAAGATTCAAAGAACATTGCAACGAGACGCTCTTTATGTTCCTTCACAAGATCCATTGTACGAGAGTAATCGCTCGGATCGGTTAAAAGAACTCGGAATCCATTTTCTCTCAACCAGTCAACAACATGACTTTGAGTGTCGCTGTAGAGCTCATCTCCCATGATGATAACCGGGCTAAGCTCGTAAGCTTTCCCATCGCCGGCGCATTTAACGTCACCGACATGTTTCTGTAAGGCCATAAATGTCAACATAATCGCATTCATTCCTGATGAGACAATATGCGATCCATGTGAGCGAGAATACAAGGTCGACACAGCTGTTGAAGCAGCATCGATATCATGACCTGACGTACGAACGTAAAATTTGGAAACAGGGTCGATTACCAATCCCTGACTTTGCTCGAAGTCTCTCAGAAGACACGATTGAGAGTCCATTATGCTATGACGTAAGTTTGCATTTACTATTTTGTTATTAAATATTCAATTACTGAATTAGTAATTACTAATTCAGTAATTATATAAAGTATGAACAATAAACACTTATCGATTCATCAGATCATGAGAGATCTTCCACTGATGCCCGCAAAACTTGAAAGTCTCACTAACACCATGATTGCAACTAGAGTTATTCTTACATTTATCATACCCATACAAGCAGCAGGCAAAATCATTACATCCAGTGAGATGTTGAAATTGTAGCTTACAGTTAGGACATGTGATGATTTTGTTGCTGCAATCGAAGCACATCTCTGGCAGATCTTTTTCTTTAATAACACATTCACCTGATGCTTCACCGGCTTCAAAGATATTCTCACATTTCTTGCAAACAAGATTAACTTTAGTTTTGTCAAGAGAGTCTATCTTCTTCTCCGAAATGTAAAATCTGTCACTGCTTTTGGTCGTGATACGATCCATATCAAAACTGGTTAATCTCACACGACACACTGGGCAGATTTGTTTTGATCGAAGAATCGGTTCTTTAATTTCAAACATGACACACTTCTGAAGACATTTAATGTGAAATCGTCCCCCGCATTTATGTACAAACTCGTTAGGACAAGTATCTTTACAGATAACACAAATGTATTTGGCAAAGATGCTATCTTCTCCGGTAAAGAGAGCTTTAACAGCTTCTATCTTTGCGAGTTCTTGAGAGAGAATTGCGCCCATGCCGATCATTTGAGCATAACGAGTCAGGACATCGATCGACGTTGTCTTCTTAAAGATCTTTTCTTCAAGTTCTGGATCTTCTCCGTGGATAAATGTAAGAGCTGACCATCTTCGGCAAACTTGATTAAATGTCGATGGATGTGATAGTTCTATCAATTTTTCGACAACCGGCTTCATTGATTCGCTGATCACATAAGAACCGCAAGCCTCAATTAGAGCTGTAGCTCCATCTTTCGCGACATGATCGACATCTGAATGTGGAATGAGCAATAAGGCAATATCAGCTCGACGTTTTGTGCAAGCTAATATTAGCGCTGTATACCCGGTTTCATGTTGAACATGATGAAGACCGTTGTTTGTATCTTTGATAGCAAGTTCGACAATTTCTAGTTCGATATCATCAAACTTCATTATGTATGTCAAAAAATTGTCGCCATTATAAACATGACCGGAATTGCTCACATTTGTTTTCAGCAATGCTTTGACGACATCTTTTCGTCCATGATCCATTGCATAAATTAATGCGGTTTTGCCGAAATTATCAACAGCCTTGCACATGTAAGATGTCCATCCAATAAATTTATCTATTTCGGAAGGTGATATGAATGGAATGAAATGCATTAAAAATGTCATTTTGTTTTCATCTATCGACTGAAAGTCAAGAGACCATTTTCCGTCAGCGGATTTGGCCCCGAACTTTCGGAGAATACTTTCTCTAGCGGCAATAATTGACATGGTTGTTTGACACAATAAATTGAGAAAAGTAATTTCAATTAATGAACAAACTTTTGTTCATTTTCTGGTCGTAAACATGTTTACTCTTTAATGTTTACATTGTAAACATTTAAATAATCCCAAGCAACAACAGTGCTAAGACACCAAACATCGCCGCAACAGCTGTGATAGTTACAATGTTGTTAGAAATAAATGTTGCAAGACTTGTTGGTGCTGTTGGTTGTGCTTCCAATAAAGGATTTGGGAAATAACTTCTTCGATTTCGAACCTGCGTATTGCCGCCTATTACGTTAAAATTTCGACTCACTTCATAAGAGTAGTCTTCATATGCGTAAAACACCTTAATGGTGTCTGTCTTCGCTGCATTAAACGTCATCGAAATATCTCCATACAATGGATTTCCTGCACGTTGCTGGAAGAAATCTGCCGCACTAACGCTTAAAATTGGATTCTGAGGATCTGAATTCAGGTAAACACGAATCATCAAGTTGTCACCAATTTGTTCAACAGCATTAGTGATGCGCAGAACAGTGTCATAAATCAAATTAAGTGGAATCATTCTAGTTGTTTGTCCCACCGGAATATCTGGAATAACTGGAATTTCATCACCATCATGAGGACCAAAACTAGTTGTAACAATTAATACATTAGCCGAATTAGATTGGACACCTTCGTAATCAGTAACTCTATATTCAAATCCAATCGTTGTAATATCAACAAATCCTGATGGAAGTTCAGGTTTATTATCAACTCCAATAAATCCTGAAGCTTCGCTGGGATCAACAGTAACAATGCCTGTATTCTGGACTTGAGGAGCTGTATAAGAATCATTTGCGAGAAGACTGTTGTCAGCAATTAGTTTTGTTTGGTTCGTCGGATGAACGTTCAATACAACTTTGTCGTCAATTGCATTGATTTTCGAGTTTGATGGTGGTGTACGTTTAATAAGTGTCAAACGATCTTCTCGAACTGAATTTGCTACAATCGTAACAGGAACGATCGAATAAACACCATTACTTGACATTGATGCAACATTAGTTCCGTCAGGTCCTCGAATTTCAAGATCATTTACGTTAGCAATACCAACAGTGTTAATATAATAACCTAGAAGTTGAGGGAGAAGATCATAACTCAAATTCCAAACAGTTCCATCCCAATCGTAGAATCCGCAATTTTCACCAGAATGTAAACCCACTGTTAACAATAGATTCTTACTATCGCCAAGAACTAAATTGTAAGTTGACGAAGAACCATTTGCAATACCTGAACGCGGCTCCCAATCACCAGTGTTATTGTCATAAACAATAGTGTCATCTACATCAAAAATAACAACACTTCTTCCATCAGATGATATACCAACATCTGTCCATCGAGTATTTGGAAACAAACTTTGTCCTACTTGATTCCAATTAAAACCATTCCAGTCATAAACACGAGCATCGGTTCCGAAACTCCTTGAAATTCCAATGAGTTTTCTGAAGTCTCGTGTTACAGCAACGACTGTACCGATAATTGCGTTAATTTCACCAGTGAATTCTCGCTCGTCGATACTAATCCAAGTACCATTGCCATCAGAATCATAGTAAAAACTTACAATACCTGGAGCTCCGACCATTCCAGGCGAACCGGCGATGTAAAAAGATGTTCCTTCAGAGTTACATCCAAAACTATTAATTTGAGCATAATTGAATCCCGTAAAGAATGAGCCATGTGGTTCCCAATCGGTTCCATTGTAGTAGAAAGCACTTATAAAGTTATTAAGATGTGCTGCAATAAAGACTCTTGTTCCATCATCATTAATGTCAACATAACCGATAGGAAAAGATCCAAAACTTGGAATATCTGATCCTTTCTGAATGAAAGAATCACTTGTGATCTCGTATACCCGTAAGCCATGACCAGTTGTTTCTGGTGGAATAGGAACAAAGCTCACTACAGCAAATTGGCCGTTTGGAGTCGTCGCCGTTCCACCAAATGTAGTATTAGTTGGAGCTACAAGATTACCGACAGGGAGATAGGATGGTGTATTACCCATTTTAATTATGGAAACATTCGAAGACTACGTATATGTACTTGAAAGTATGTGCGTGTAACACATTGTGTTACACAAAGTAGTTAATTCTTTCGATCAACAAATCTAAACCCAACATTGTTGGTAAGGCCATAAAGCAAGTCATGGTCAGCAGTCCATTCGTAAAGAGCCGACCCAGCTCCATACTCTTGTCCGAATTGGTTTATTTCTATTGGGTATCCTATTAGTTCACCTTCTGAATTGCGAATAAAAGTGAAGTCAAGAACATAGTCATTAAACTTTTCAAGTTTACTTCTGATTTTCAGATAGAATTCTTCAAGAATGTTATCAATAACCTTTTCAAGTTCTAAAGAAGATAGCCGGCAAAGCCAAGTGTTAACTCTAAAGAGTTTTTGTTGAGAAATGGCTGTAATCTTTTGATCTTTAACGAAGATCCTGAATTCGTGATCAGGATTAATATTTTGCCATGGAAGAAAGAACAAGAGTTTGTCTTTTCCAGAATCCATAAAGTCGTTGACACCACTATGGCCTCGAACAAAGCTAACAAGACCTTTAATCAATGGTTCAATAGAGTCTCCAGTTAGTGGTTGAAAATAACCGCTGTACTTCAATGAGTATTGACTTGTTCGAACAAACCACTTCCCGGGTTCACTTCGTTCGCCTCTCTCGCTGCGCTTGCGTCCACCTTCGCTACGCTCGGGTTCACGTTGTTCCCTATCGCTTCGTTCGCCTATTAGCTCCTTCAGAACTGGAGCATATTTTTCACACATGTATTCGAACTCTTCTTTGAAAACTCGGAGCCATCCTGTTCTTAGCATATCAAATTTGTTTGCTCGAATCATCCAACCAATGTCTGCTTCATCAATCTTTAGAATTCTAGATTTCCCTGGATGTAAAAGGTCGATCCAATTTTCTGTTGAGACTTCATTAGCTTTGTCCAGATAGTCACTTGGGATGGAGCCATCCGGTAGTTTGATGTTATTGGTGTTAAGCGTGTAGGTATCAGCTTCACGAACGTGTTCAACACTAAATGTCTTGATTTCATACATTTTTTAGAAGTTGTACTTGAGATTAAGTTACTTTCATTTAAAGGAATTGAAAGTTAAAGACTCTAAAGCAAAGAAATAAAACTTTTTTAAGAAATGGCTTACTACTGGCCTGCTTATCACTACTATCAAGCTGCTGCTCAGACTCCCGTCGGAACAACATCCGCGTTCCATAGTCCTTTGGTCCCTGTGATTGCACCGCCAATGGTACCTGTCAGTTTTACACCTGCACTGGCTGCGGTACATTCTTATGTCACATTGCCTGCGGTGCAATCACACGCACTTTTGACTAATGCTCAACGAACAGCACAACTTCAATCAGCTGGTGTTCAACTTCAGCGAGCAATTAGTGCTGAAGACATTGCTAAGATTGTTGAGATTCTAAAGGTTATTTGGGCAATTATTCAAGCAATGAACTCCAGTCAACAACCTGTTCCTCTAAGTGATGGAACACCAACAAATTTTTATTATCAGATTGGACGCCTTGCAGTATCGCCCAACTTTTTCGTTCGATCTGCAGCATATCCTGTTTACACAGCCTTAATGCAGAACATGCGTGTTGTACCTCATAAGTAATAATTTATTGCTAGTTTGAACTTAATAAGTTCAAATAATAAAGACACGAATATATTACAGCATGCGACTATTACACATAAGTTTACAATAGAACATATTCTAAGTTTTCAAATTCTTTAAAACGAAATATGTATGCTTACACTAATAAATACCCTGGGACAGACAATCCGGCATTCTTTGGCGGCGGTGCGATGACACCTGATGGGACAACGTTCGCCTCTGGTGATTACGCTGCAAGTGTAGTAGGAACAGGGCGAGGAAAAATTGTTGTTTACAATACAAGCAATTTTTCAGTTAAAGGTAATGTTATTCAAGGAACACTTGACAATCAAGGAATTGGAGACTTGCTTGCAATTAACAATGCTGGAGACCGTTTGTTTGCAACTTGTCAAGACCTTTCCACTCGTGTTTGGGACTATGATTCGGGTTCAAGTACATGGAATCTCTCGTTTACAACTCCGTCGATCCCTGTGGGATATATTGCAACATCAATTGGTTGTAATTCAGCTGGAACAACGTTTTTCCTAACAGCTTTCGATTCCAATACGTACTCCACTGGTTTAATCCAATTTTATTCTTATAATGGTGCAACTTGGTCAGCTGATACAGCCAGAAATGCGTTGGCACCGAATCCATCTAACTACTATTCTAGCAGTTCAGGAGACTCTTTGTTTAATAATTTTGCTGGGTGTAATAATCTAATTGGAAGCCCAGGTAACTCTGTAGCGGCATCTTGGGATTCAGGAAGTTCAACCTGGTCTCAGCGAGGTGGCCCGATGTTTGGTAATGGAAATCAATGCAACAACGTCAGTATGTCAGCTGATGGTGACACTATTGTTGCGTGTTTTAGTAGCGGTTTTCTCGCTAAAGACATCTATATTTATGACTGGAACGTCGGAACGACAGATTGGTCAGTACGAGGTGCGCCCATTAACGTAACAGGTTCCGAAAATATGGGAAAAGTTACCATTTCTTCTGACAAAAACTCTATCTGTTTTTCAGGAACTAGTGACCCGACTAATCTCAGATGGGGTCTTTACACTTGGAATGGTTCATCTTGGGTTCAAAAAATGTCATTTTACGATGCTCTTGTTGATGGCACTGATTCTAATCATCAGATCTCTGATCGTGGTGCAACAATGGCTGGAGACAAAAGTTTACTTACAGTTTCATATCTAAACACTGGGGACTCTAGTGTTGGATTTGCTACGTTCGAAGAGATGGCTGTTTCATTGATTACAGCAGTTGATGACAACTTTACCTCTACACCGTTCAACGTTAGCACTTTCCACCAAAAACTAGTTCACGTTCCTCCTAAGAACGTGTTGGCCAATGACACTTACACACCACCACAAGTTACCGGATCAGGAACAATCAATCCAACCTATACGCAGCCTGGGGATCAACTTGTTGCTATCAATGGAGACTTTAGTATCGCTGGAACACACCCTGTTGGCGACTACTCTTTTAGCTATACGGTCACTGATGACAATAGTGTATCATCAAATTCGGCCAACGTTTCTTACAAGGTTATTAACTTTGGTCTTGACACTTCAGCCATTCAAGATGTGGAAGATATTTACGTCAACGACCAATCGATACTCTTAAGTACTACCGCAATTATTAATCCAGTTGGTGCTAGTGACGATCTCGCCAACATCACTATCCACATCGAACTTCTTTCTGGAGATGCTCCATCTGCTGATTACCACGCCAACCAAGCCGGAGATGGTATCACTTATGAAGTCACTCTAGCAAGTCCTGGTCCTCAACAAGTTAGAGTGACTTATTCTTACCTTGGTGAAGATCTTGTCTTTACTCGTTCGTTTAATGTTCTTGGTCTTCCGGTGACTGTTGATGACTTCTCTTCAATGAGTCCATTCATCATTGGTAGCAATGGCGGAACGACTTCGTCAATCATTGCCAATGATACGACAACACAACCTGGATTCACTGTTTCGATTGTTAGTGATGGTGGACTTACTGGCGTGACTTACAATACTGGTAACGGTGGCCTTGTAATTCCATCAGGGATAACGCCAAGCGACTATGTTGTCACGTACATGATCTCTCAAGGGAACAAAGATTCTAATGTTTCTAGTGTTTATATCAGTGTTGCTTCCGGACCGGTGTATCCTCCTTCTGGATATCAACCTGTTGGTGGGACAAACATTGAGAATTTCATGGAAGATCCTATTGTTGTACCTAGTACCCCGTCTCCGCCTTTGGGAATTGCACAGCAGCAACTTGCGGGGAATATCAGTGGTTCCACCATTGCTGCCGTAGCATTGCTTGGAGCACTGAGTGTATTCCTCTTGATGTGGTTTATGGGGATTATTTAATTAAATTAGATTTAGTTTAGAAACCTGGTTTTGAAAAACAATAAAATTACAAATATTTGTAATTTCTGAACGAAACCAACGGTATCTGTAGATCTGATCGAAGGGAAGCGACAGTATCTGCAAAGCGATACCGGGTGAAGCCGAGTTTTAACCAATATCCGAAATCATACCCCACAAAGAACTCAAAGCAGGGTCATCCCTCAACCGAGAGTAGATTTCTGCTGATAAAAATTTCTCCATCATTTTAGATCCAAGCAATAAACTAACTTTAATCATTTGCTTCATTGATTCATACATTTTCATTTCATGTTCTTCATGGATTCTATCTAAATATACTTGATAGATCTTTTGCATGTGATCAAGGGGTGTGTCCATCGTTACTTCTTCGAAAGGTAAAAAATGTGGATAATTTATATCAAGAATATGTAATTTTGATAGAAATTCCCCTTTTGCCTTTAAATTCTCTTCTTCATTCTCAGGAATATGAAAATGCCCTGTCTGAGAGTATCTAGAAGCCGACATATCACCTGGCTTCGCTCGCCTCCCTTCGGTCGTATCCGCAAACCCAAACTTCCTTGATAAACTTGTAATGGAATCAAAATTTACCAAACCCCATAAAGGTGTAAAGTAAATATCTGTCTTCCACATTTCAGCGATTTTGTCTGACATTTCGGCCCGCAATGATGCTAAACCTAATGAAAGTATTGAAACAAGTAAGAATTTAACAAGAACATAATCAGCTTCAGTTTTGAGTTTTTCAATTATCGGTTCTATTTCTTTTTCTAAAACTTCTGTATTTGAAACCAACGGTACTTGCGAAGCAAGCGAAGCCAAAGGAGTCTGTGAAGCAACGCCTGGTGAAGCTAAAGTTTCACAAGTATAAAGAATTGGGTCAGTCATTATTTATAGATTTTTTCTATAAAGGATTTGTAGTTACACGTTTCATTTTTAGAGAACACTCTTCTTGTTCTTCTGGAGAACACTCTCCTTGTTCTTTCGTTAAATGTGCTAACTCTTTGGAAACACTAACATTAGTCCCTGGGAAGAATGTTACAGCCAAAGATTCTAAAAAAGTTCTTCCGATGTATCTTGACGTTTTTGTTCAGGTTTTACTGATTTGTTCACCACAAATAATTCAAAAAAAATAATTGAATTTTAGAAAACAACATGTTTACTCTAAACTAATTAATGGACACAGTTACGTTAACCAGGAATCTGGAAAATGCTCTCCGTGAAGTTTCAGAAAAAGTCGATCTTCAAGTTCATGAAATGACTGTCGATGTTGATGAAGACACGGAGTTACTATCTGAGCAAGACATTATTGCTATAATTACAGTTGGTGTGCTAACACCAACTCTAGCAACAGCATGGACAATGATGGCGACAGGAACAATTGTTTCAAAAGCTGTCGCTGTGGCTGCATTTAGTTCGTTCGGAGTTGCATCTGTAGATTTTATGGCATTCTTCATTGAAACCATGGTATGCATCAAAATGTGCTAAAGTTTTGTACGCCGTTTCCATTACCTCAGCATATTTGACAAGACTTTTCATTAACTCAAGAGGTTCAGTCGGGATTGGTGTAGGCTCAGTGTAGTACTGTCCCATCAACTGTTTGAAATTTTCTTCCCGAGTTTCATTATCGACGTAATATTCTGGAGATTCTTCAATCTCTAGACCAAGTTCACGAAATCTTAAGTAAGCATAAATTATTTCAGGTATAAACTCAAGTGTGTCAGAAGAGTCTGTCCAAGGAAAGCTTATTGTCTTCATTGCAAATTCAAGTCTGTCTGGAATGTAATTGGATTCAAAGTGATTTCTGACAGGATCGTAGTTAGTGTATCTTCCAATAAAACCTGTTACAGAGTAGAATTCGGCAAGAAGTTCTTCCTTGGATGGAAATGTCTTTGTCATCCTTAGTTTTAGATTATTGTGTTCTTGTGAAAAATAATGTTCAATATATAATTAATACAAGAGCCTCAGAGGATCTGACTGAAGCGACGCTCGGCGAAGCCAATGTATTAATTGATTTTTTTGATATACGGTTATTCAGACTAAACGAACGTTCGTATTCACTTCTTTTATAGTCGCTGCTCACTTTTCGCTAAAGGTTCGTTGCTCATCTCTTCGCAAATGTCAGACCAAAATCTCGCTCTCGCTACCAAGGTTGGACTTTCGATGGCAACTGGTGCTTACATCATTGCTGCCACTCAAGCATTTGCAGTTCTGGCTGGATTGGCTGAGCTTCGAACCGAGAATAAGTTGGACGACTATATACAAATGATGGGAGAAGCAATAGTCGATGCAACTGTCTTAGGGTTTTCAGCTGGTTTGTTGACTCTTGTTGGAGCAACTGGAGTTGATATCTTCAAAAGTGGATGGTCAAAGTCTATTTCGATTTTGAAATCGTGGCGTACTGGAAAAAGACCAAGTATCATTATTAATGATTGTTGCGTTGTTGAGAATTGTTCAGTACCAGCGAGCCCTCTTCGTTAAACCAATCGTTCCTAACACACATAAAGCCAATAATGAACAAAGTTTGTTCATCGTCTATTACTCACAATTTCAAAAATATTTGTGTGACTCATTGGTCCTACGGACTGTTTTGAGTGTTTTACCCTAACTTTTTTGTCGAGTAATAAATTACGAAAATCATGAAATTTCATGATTTTCAAGAAAACATCCGTTGATTAAAATGGGTGTTAGTCTAACCAAACAACGCGACTCTAATGGATTTAATGCAAACCTTTGTTACTTTCCAAAAGATTCCAGTCCAAAATGGGCATTCGCTGAAAGCATCACTTTGATTGACCTCGACAAACCTGCCTCATGGAATCAGTTGTATTATACTGAAAAAGATCTTAGTAAGTACGATATTTACTTCCTTAGACCTATGCCTGAAAATAGCTTTCCAACTGTTCCATTGTACAGTATCCAAGGAAGTAGTACTTTGCAAAAAGCTTTACCGTCAGACATTAAGTTATCTGACATCGATGAAGAAATATATTCATCCGGTGACTTGATACCCGCCGAGTCAAAAAGACTTTCAATGAAGAATGTTTATATCTTGGAAGTAAAGGACAGTGAAATATTCTACAACAAAGCGACAATCAGACAAAACATTAAGGACGTTCTTAATATTAAGATTCCAAATAACTTTGAATACATCTTTGTTTGGTTGAATTACAATTCTGAAAAGACTTTAACAAAATTGACCCCTGAAAATCTACCACATGATGTTAATACCAATTTAGGAATTACAATCAACGACATTGTCCCTGAAGAATACCCATTTCATTTCCTTCATTCAACTAATGATTTCAAATCCGTACTCAGAACCGGAAGAATTTGTAACTTTGGTCGTTGCAGTGTTGATTTCTTTGACGAGTCTACTGGAGAATATTTGTTCCCAAATATACAAGTAAATGCTTACAACCCTGTTCCTCTTCCTGGTATTTATATGGAATACCTTGATGTTTCTGATCTTGTGACACCGCTGGCTAAAGAGAGCATTTTCAAAGTAATTTCAATCGACACTGTTGCTACGAGTTTTGGGCCAATTGGATTCATCTTTCCATTGGAAGAAGTGTTTAAGTATCATGTTAACCTGAAAAGAGGAATTTACTATGGTCGTGGCAAAAACATTGATCTCAAAGACTTCTATTCTCTTGGCGAAAAGTCAGAAATAATTGTTAGAGCTAATTACATTGAAATTTCCAAAGCATCAGCGTTGCATGTCTTATTTTCTGCAATTGAGTTGAAGTTTATTTACGACTACTTCCCAAATGTATTAGGCATTAATATTAAAAATATTACGCTTCAGGATGTCATCGACCTTTACACAGGTGACATTGTTTCAAAACACAAACTCGAAGAGAATGAGCCTGCGGACTCACAAGACCTTGAAGAGAATGAGCCTGCGGACTCACAAGACCTTGAAGAGAGACCGAGCGATGTTCATGGCAACGCCCAGAGTCGCTCTGCAGACTCACATTGGTATATTCGGAAGAGTAATTTTAAGAAAGTTATCGACTCTTATCAGGCTTTAGGGTTAGAACTTCCTCTAATATTCTGTAATCGAACGAAACATGATTCTACCGATACTGTTTACAACACTGTGTTTGACACTGATTCAGAATCGGAGAGTATTCTGCTAGCGCATTGAATACTAGCGTGAACACATTTTACAAGAAATTTGTCGACTATTTGTCGTCAATCCAACTCAAAATATCGGTAAAACAACGTCTTGAATTGAATTGAATATTCTGAGGACTTTAAAATCTATAAAACCTAAGTTCAATCTTCGAGAACAAATGCTTTCTCCTTACACCGCCAAAGACGAGAAAATTAACTCCGCCCAAACCCGGTACAATATGGCCAAGAACTGCTTCGACCATGCTAAAGCTTTGCATGTCAAGGCTGAGTCTGTCGTTTCCGAAATCTGGACCAAAAACCCGGACCCGGAAAGCGCTGAATATCTCACCGCCAAGGCTAAGCTGGCTAAGGCTCTTGCTGAACGCATGAATCTCGCCAAGGCGATGAAACAGGCCGAGGCAGCCCTCGCTGAGGCGAAGTTCTCTTAATCCTGAGGTTCGCTGCGCTCAATCTCTTCTTTACAGGAGTGAAAAGGTTTACCATACGGGTTTTCCTTGCAGAAGTGTGTATTTTCTGACTAAAAAATACAATTAATAATAGATTTCTGTAAAATCTATCCACAAAGCTCGTTTATTAGGATGTTCCTGAACTTTGTTTAACAAGCTGTCGGGCCATAAATGCCGAACAAATGTGTTTATTCTGTTGGTTTGACAACTTCCAAAGTATTTGGTGCATGTTCAGGTGGACTGTAAATGGTATACAATTTTAATCCTCGGCGAGAAAACGCAGTAATATTGTGTTCCATCCCTGCAGCGATAATTATAGAATCTCCCGCTCGAATTTCTGAAGTTTTACCATTAATCAAAACTTCACCGTAACCACTTTCGACTTTGATAAATTGTGTTGTCTTTGGATGAACTTCCTTTCCTATACTTTCTCCGTAACGAAGACTCATCAGTACTAATTGTAGTTCATTTGTAGTATACAGGACTTCTCTATAGTTCTTGTTTTCTTTGGTGATACGTTCGAGTTCGAAAAGGTTATCCATTTTCAAAAGTTGGCAAAATGATAGATTGAGCATCTCTTGATTCTGTTGTCACGGGGATCTTAATCAAAAATCTGTAGAGACCATCATTTTCGCTAAATATCATCATTTTAAATCTATACTTGTAAATGAGTCGACTATTTGTTCATTGAAATTAAAAATAGAAAAAATAACTTCTAAAATTGAATGTTTTTGGAGGCTGCAGAAAAATAAAACTGAGGGCGAAGACAAATTAATGGATTCTATTTCCAACGCTGTTAACCAGGAACACAAGTCTGCCGACGCTGTTAACCAGGAACACAAGTCTGCCTACGCCGTTTACAGTGACGCCTGTGCAGTCCTCTGTAAAGTGGAGGAACGCCTTGCTGAACTCAAAGCTGAGATTGATGCATTCTATGTTTCTTATGAAGCTGTTGAAACGGTGTTCAGGTCGGCTGACGTTGTCGAGGATGAGGCTCAGCGCGATGTTGAAGATGCCGTGGCTACGGGCGATGATTTAGCCTTGGCTTCGGCTAGAAAGGCTGTTGAGGCTCTCCGTGCTGGTCGCGAAGGCCGTCGGCTTGCCTACCACGAAGCCGGTAAGCACTTGAATGAATTATCACGCAAGTACAAGACAGTATTTGCTGAATGCAAGGCTGCTGAGCTCGCTGTCGAGAATGCCGATCGTGTTTACAGGGCTGCTGAGATTGAAGTCTTTTCACCCGCGTGAGGACAGGGCTCCCATGTCCCGTGCACAACCGCCTCTCCTTTACAGGAGTTAAGGTTGAAATTCCTTGCAGAAGTGTGTATTTTCTGACTAAAAAATACGATTTAATTTCTACTGTAAAGAACGTGAACTAGCTGCTCATCTCTCAAAAATATAAGCGTTTCTACAGAGCGATAAAGTTGTAGTTCAAAATTGATGCAACACAAAGCCATGAAAAGTAAATCAACATCAAGAACAGATAAAGACCACTTTCGGGGATTTGAAGAGTGTAAATATACCAAACTTGAACAAGTGTTACAAGAGCGAGAAGAATAATTACAATAAATGATGCATTGAATTGGAATCCATAGAAGAAAAGAACTGTCCAAAGTAAATTCAAAGCCATATTCAAGTTGAACAATACGAATAATGTGTTGTCTGCAGGCATTTTTGTCCAGACATAAAGGTAGGAAAGATAGATGAAAGACCAAACAACTCCAAAGATCCAAGACTTTGGTTGAT
>Ga0209174_10000839_pt1 | contig 22356 bp, 19 predicted proteins | sample JI91814BDNA_FD_187505 | JGI IMG/M metagenome (GOLD analysis project Ga0209174, IMG submission 187505) | Wastewater effluent complex algal communities from Wisconsin, to seasonally profile nutrient transformation and Carbon sequestration -... | ecosystem: Engineered > WWTP > Effluent > Algae...
TTAAACGAATTACTTTATCTTTTTATCGTTATATCAAAATTGAAAGCCCGGAAGAACTCCAAGCAAAGCTTTTAAAAGAATGGGGCGAATTAGGAGTATTCGGTAGAATCTATCTAGCAACAGAAGGAGTCAATGCACAACTTAATGTTCCGGAGTTTAACTTTGAAAAGTTTAAATCTCATTTAGATTCTGTTTCTTATTTAAAGGATATGCCACTTAAGATTGCAATCGAAGATGATGGTAAATCTTTCTTTCAACTCATCATTAAAGTAAGACCAAAAATTGTTGCCGATGGCCTTGATGATACAAGCTTTGATGCTTCCAATGTGGGTAAACACCTATCAGCCGCTGAATTTAACAAAGCTCTCGAAGATCCAAATGTAGTAGTTGTAGATGTAAGAAATCATTATGAAAGTGAAGTAGGACATTTCGAAAATGCAATTTTACCGGATGCAGATACATTTAAAGAAGAGCTTCCGATGATTGTCGATTTACTAAAAGATAAGAAAGACAAAAAAGTTCTACTCTATTGCACGGGCGGAATTCGATGTGAAAAAGCAAGTGCCTATTTAAAACACAAAGGATTTTTAGATGTAAACCAACTCTTCGGTGGAATTATTTCTTATGCAAGAGAAGTTAAAGAGTTAGGACTTGAATCAAAGTTCAAGGGAAAAAACTTTGTATTTGATGCGAGACTCGGAGAGCGTATCAGTGATGAGATAATCAGTAGTTGCCACCAATGCGGTAAGCCAAGTGATAGACATATAAACTGTGCAAACGATGCCTGCCATCTATTGTTTATCCAATGTGAAGACTGCTCTAAAGAATACGAAAATTGTTGTTCGAGAGAATGTCAGGATATTTTTCATTTGCCAGAAGAAGAACAAAGACGACTCCGCAAACAGAAAGCACAAACTGGTAATTTGCCCGAACACAAATCCAGGTTAAGACCAAAGTTGAAAGAATACCATGCAAAATTCTTGAATACAGAAAAATTAGAATTGGATTGATGCATCTAAACCTAGATAGAGACTTTGGAATTAAGTTTAAATCAGGGTATATCAGCATTCAAATAAAAAAACTTTATTTTAAATTCTAAATATATAACTCTACCTATATGTGGCTTGAACAAAAAACAAATAGTTCAAGTCTCATAACTAGATTAAAAAAACTTATTATTAATTTGAGGATAATTTATATTTAGCGTTTACTGTCAAATTTAACTTTGTAATGTTTAAACTCAGGTTATTTATAGTTAGCCGCTTTAGTCTAAAAAATAGTTTCTAGAAAAAACGGAAATTCATTATCTTGTATAAAAATTAATTTCTATGAAAAAGATTCTTATTGTTATTGTTGCCTTAACTATTACTTTTTGTAAATCTCCAAATGTTATGAAGTTACAATGGCAAGAAGTCTACAATGAGAATGGAGAATATTACTTAGAATCGAATATTTTGGAAAAGGAAAAAGATATTTTTCTTTCTTTTACTTTCAATGAACCAGTGAAAGTCGATTATTGTAACAAGCAAGTTTATTTGCACAACCTCCCTGGATGGCTCGGATACCCTGATGGATGGTCTTTTGTTATTATACCAATTCAAAATAATGAGATCTGCAAAGTCAAAGTAAAACATTTAAATTTAATTGCTGATTTACACATAAATCCGGTCTACAGTGGTACATATCATGAATTAATTCTAAAAAGGCTCAATGATGATTTGAGTATGCTCATCCTATCTTTTTTCTTATTACTTTCTTGTATAATAAGTGGAACCCTTTGTATAGCAGGAAAGTTTAATAAAAGATTATTGAATGTATTTGCTATTTTATTTTTAATTTTCCTTTATTCTTTAAGCATTGCAAATTCATCCGTTCAAATTTTCCTTCACTTTCCAAGCAAAATGTGGCCTTTTCTATTCTTCAATAGTCTTTTATTATTACCTGCTGCTTTGTCAGCATTCTTTCGAACATTCTTTACTTCAACGTGGGCAAAAATTTTTCTCTGGATGCGAATTTTTTTTCTTCTTTGGATACCAATTCAATTATTAATTGTGAACTATCTTAATGTAAGTTTTATAATGCTCTTTAATTTTTTTCATGTATTTTGCATTGTTAGCAGTTTAGTCTTTATAATTGGAAGCATTCAGAATTGGAAAAGATTTGAAGTGATTCAGAAAATACCAATCTATGGAAACTTTGCTTTCTTAGTTTTTGCAATAATTGAAATTATTATTTCGAAATTTACCATGAACATGTCTGTGCCTTTATTGCCATTTGGCGGTTTATTGCTTTTTATCTCTCTTACAATTTACACCTTTAAATTGTACCAATTAATTGAGAAAAGATTTAAAGAATTACAGGAGATCAAATCGAGTAGAGAACAGCGAGATCCTTTAAGCAGGCAAAAAAGACTAATGGGTATTAACCAACAAAAAATAATTGCTGACATTGAAAATTTAATGAACAATGAAAAACTTTTTTGTGATGAAGATTTGTCTTTAAATCGACTTTCAGATATCCTTGAAATTCGATCAGACCAACTTTCTCAAATTATCAATGATTATTTTCATAATACATTTACGCGTTTTATAAATGGTTACCGCATTGAATACGCCAAGGAATTATTAAGAGAAGGCAATGCTAAAATAATTCAAATCGCTTTTCAAGTGGGATTTCAATCCAAGTCAACTTTTAATTCAGAATTTAAAAGAGTTACTAAAATGACACCTAAAGAATATTTACAGTCTCTAAAGATTGATTCGAAAGAAGATTAATCAATTTAAGAGATTTATCTTTTTACTCTAAAATTATTTTAGTGAGAAACTATACCATTTCTTAATTAGACTTTTTCAAAAATTTATAAAAGTATGAGTATTGAATCATGATACAGGTCGAAACCTCATTCTCTAATTGATATAATTCTGTTAGGAGAAAATAAAATGAAAAAAATAATCTTACTTTTAATTTTAGAATTTGTAAGCTGTGGTGCGCTTGATGAATACATTGACAAAAAAGTAAAGAATGCTTATGCGGTGGATAATAGAGTAGTGGCTCTTTGGTATTTAGAAGTTGAAAAGAGAAGAAGAGCAGAATCGACGACGGCTCTTCCAATTTGTGTATCGGGTAGCTCTGCGACGTTTTCTAATGCTATGGCAGCCGGAAATTCTCGTGCATTGAATTATGACGATCCTGCTTCCTTTAAAGGTCCGGCTTCTAGCAGTGGATCAGTTTTTGCCTATTGTGGTTTTACTTTTGATCCAAGAAATAAATCTTCTATTCAAGTAGAAGTTGTATCAAGCTCCTTAGCTGGTTTTTCGGTTTTAGTTAGTAATAGACTATTAACTTTTTCAACCGATGCTTTGAGAACTGGATTTTCAACATCTGGCACAAATCCAACTTCTGTTACTTTAACAGGAATTACTCCTACAGCTTCAGCAACCAATCCCTGGTATATTTATTTGGTTCAGAATAATTCGACGAGTTGTCCGACAACTGGATGTAATTATGTAATAAAGATTACCGGACAATAAATATTTTTTTTCTTAAAAAAAATTGCAGGCTTCGTATTCATTAATAGGAGTCTGCTCTACTTTTTCTCCTAAAGGGGATAATATAGATTAATCGACTATAAAAGTAATTTTTTGGCTTGATCAAAATCAGATTGCCTTTCTTTCATAAAAATATGTTTTGCAATAAGTGGAGAAATTTTTTATGAACTCTTACGAAAATACTCATAACACTTGGAACATGTTAGCTCAAAGATATCATGACTTGTTTAAGGATATTAAAATATACGATAAAAGTTATCGATTATTTTGTGAGGCAATTTTAAAAACAAATGCAAATATTTTAGAATTGGGTTGTGGTCCGGGTAACCTTACAAGGAGTTTACTTGAGTTGCGTCCCGATTTTAATATTTTGGCTACTGATGTCGCTCCAAATATGATTGAACTTGCACAAAAAAATAATCCAGGTGCTCATCATCAACTATTGGATGTTCGCAAATTAGATAGTTTAAAAGAAAGTTATGATGGAATTGTTTGCGGTTTTTGTTTGCCTTATCTTGCCTTAAATGATTGCTCTAAATTGATTGAAGACTCTACCCATCTAATCAATAAGGATGGAGTCTTTTATTTAAGTTTTATTGAAGGAAATAAAGAAACATCTAAAATTGAAAGTAGTAGTGATGGAAAACACCAAATGGAAGTTTTTTATTACAGCCAAAACTTTATTTCGAATTTATTAACTCAAAATGGATTTGAAACAATACATCTAATAAAAATTCCCTATAGCAAGGCAAATGGCTACTCGGAAGTCCATTTGATTTTTATAGCTAGATGGAAAGGAAGATGATACAAAAAACAAAAAAATAGGTTCTAGTTTTATTAGCGATCCTATTTAAAGATTATTGCGTATAATAAGAATAATGCGCTAAATAATTGGAATGTATATCATATTTCCTTTAGTGGTTATTTTTTAAGTTTCAATTTTATGTTCTGATACAATTCTTCTGAAATTTCTAATCTTTTAAACCAATTCATAAAGTATTGTTTTAACTCTGAGCTACGTTCATGAATCCCTTCCTGATAAATTTCGAAATCTTTTCTGTTTTGAAGTTTATCTGCCATTAGCATTTGATTGACTTCAATAATTGGAGAGAGTCTAATTTCATTTCCAATCTAAAATCTCTAGAGATTCATCTATATGATTCATTAAAAGTAAATTACTTCGTTTCGCCCGTTTACATCCATAAAAATTATGAATAGCTTTATATTCATTTGTCATATAATTTACTCAACCCGTTGGATAAGTTTTGCAAATAGAAGTCTGCTCGTAAAGTTAATAAATTTTATTAGCTTGGGTTATTCTTGCTAGTATATTGTAATAAACTTCTTTGACAGATATAAGTTTATAAGTAACCGTGTTCAATTTTATGATATTCCATGAAAATGAAATTAATTATCTTCAATTGTATTTAGTAGTAAACTTTTCAATTTCGAATAGTAAGTTTTTCGTCATGTATAATAACTTCACAGGGAAGATTACGATTATTCGGTAATTCAAGCATTAGTGGAGAAAGCAATTTTGAATCTAATTCAAAAATACTACATTCCTTAGAACTGAATATTTCTTTAATCGAAATATTTACTCTTCCTAATATAACATTTCCAAATAATATTGGATTGGTAATCTAATAATTCTAATTTTTTTTAAACCAAATTGATGTGTAAATTTCTTCGACGTCAGTCTCTACATCCAATCCTGATTTCTCGCGCATTAAATCGTTAGTAACTAGTATCGGATTAGAAATAAAGTGGCTGGGTCTGTAATTTGCAAAGGCTCGATTTAATTCATCTGCTAATTGAAATCCCTGCAATTTAAGAGGCTCTGCAACGGTTGCTATTTGTTGGGACTTACCATTCGATATTCGACTGAGCGCAGTGAGTGAGCCATCTCCAGCGGATACGTTTCGTATGTCTCTTCTCCCTGCTTGTAGAAGAGGTAAATTGATAGTATCAAAGTAGACATCATTTATTCCAATACTATAGGTCCAATGATTTCCATATTTTTCAATCAGTTTTGGAACAATTGTTGGAATAGTCTTATCTGCTTCTGAAATTGCAATATCTTCTACTGATAAAACTTTGCAATTTTTATATTCCTTACAAGCTTCTATGAATTCTATCATTGCTTTGATTTTTTTATTTGCTATAGCAAATTGAGAATCATTGAAAAAAATTATTCCCAATTTGGTTTTATTTTTTATGGCATCTTTTATTACAAATTCAGCAGTTATTTTTGCTACTTCTCTGGGGTCGGTTGTTATGTTTGCAAATAGATCTTTCGTTTGACCGGCTTTTTCATTTGCATGCCATCCAACTAAAGCAATGTTCTTTTCTCTTGCAATTTGAATTTCCTTTGTAAAGGCAGTGGATTGCAAGCCTCCCAGAATAATTCCATCCGGCTTACCGGAAATTGCCTCTTCAAATATTCTCGATTGCTCTGATATTTTGCCCATTCCATTTTTAATAGTGATTTTCCAGCCTAGCAATTTAGCTGCCTTCTCGAAACTGCGGTAAACACTCGTTACCCCTCCATTTTTAAAATCAGCTGCTAAAAAAACTACAGACTTATTTTTTTGTGCAATCGGGCCATTTTTTACTTCATTGCTAGTGAATGGTTGGCTATAAACATTGAAAGTAGATGCAAATGTAATTAGAAAGAATATTTTTTTTAATAAATCAAAATGCACAAGATCCTCCTTTGAGCTTTGGTTTCTAGTTTGAGTTCAGTAATTAGACAACATTGAAGGATATTGTATTTGAATTCAAACTAAATTTAAACTAAAATACAAACGAACTAGAACAATCATTCCAAAAACAGAAAATAGAGTAGAAACTAAATTGAAGAGTGCAATTTAGTTCGATTTTCAATTATTTCTTCTCTATAAATTACTTTCTAAATCTATGTTCATATCATATTAAAAAAATTATGTATTGGGAGAAAATGATTTTGTTTAATAGAAATTTCTTTTCCAATAAACAAAATATAAAAGAGAAAAATGGAAGTTATTGGCTTAATCGGATTTATTATTTCTGGAATCACATTTATGATATCGAGTGTAAAAAATGGAGACAATTGGGCATTGTCGGGAAGTATTATTTGGATAATATCCTGTATCCTCTGGTTAATTCCCTATTTTAGAAAAAAATAATGCAAATAAAATAAAACCGGGGTGGATGTAATTGTTACAATAAGGGTGATCGTTGTGATTACTTCTTATTATCCCCTGTCCAGTATACTTTTAGCATGGAGAGATCATCGGTTAGTTCTGCTTTCATTTGTATGGTGCTTGCTATTAAGTTGATATCTCCTTTGCAGTCTTCGACTAGTTTGAGAAATATATCTTTATCTTCGTTTATTTTTCCATCAATGATAATATTATCGCAACCGTCGGAGGCTGCGATAAAAATATCTCCCTCTTTTAATTGAATGGTATGAATCATAACTTCTGAGAGTCCGCCAAATACAAAACTAATACCTAGCTTATTGTGAATTTTATCCTGTTCGATGTAGGATGCTTTTTCATCTCTATATAAAACTGAATTGGGTTGTTCTGCATTTATAAAAAGGAGTTCTCCTGATTCTTCATCTAGAATGCCTAACACGACTGACATTAGCATTAGTCCTTCAAATCCTAAAAATACTTTATCCAATTCTACAAATGCATCTATTAACCACTTGCTCGGGCTGACCGACTGTTTTTTTTGCTCGTTTGCTCTTTGTATTATTACATCAAAAGCTGTGCCTAATACGATTACTCCACCGGCGCCCTGGCTGGATTTACCCATTGCATCCCCATTTAAAAATACAGTATACTTTTTATCGCGTAATTGAATAGAGCGGCTAATATTGATATCTCCACCAATTTCATATTTTTTAGTTTTAAGATAGAATTCTTTTTTTTGCTTTGTAAAAAATTCTATTTTAAATTTTTCCCCTGTTGCTAAATTTCCTCCGAGTGGATTTATTAATAGGGAAGTTAAATAATAATCTACATCCTGTTGGTTTTTTAATTCTTGGACTACATTTAGGGCTTCCGTTAATTCCTTTGTTCTGATTTTCACTTTATCCTCCATCTCTTCGTAAAGTAGGGAGTTTTCTAGTGATATCGCCATTTGAGAAGTTAGAGTTTGTAAAATCTCTACCCTGTCTTTTGTGAATGCACCGGCATTAAAATTATTTTCCATATAAATGATAGCGGCAGTTTTGCCCTTGTTTATTACGGGAGTGCAAAGAATCGATACAGTCTGATTTTTTTGGATGTATTCGTCTTTTGTAAAATTTCCTTCTATATTAGCTTTATCTAATACTAAAAAATTTCTTGTTCTATGTACGAATCGAATGATTGTAAGTGGGGCTATGTTGGAAGAGCTTTCGAGTGGAATTGGTTTTTCTGAATAAATCTTTGTGATTTTATCAGCACCTTCTCCGTAGACTGCAAGATTATTTTTTTCTACTAAGATTAGGACTACTCTTTCTGCTCCCGCATTTTCCATAATGATATGTAATAGGTTTTTTAGTAAAGAGTCTAGCTTCACTTCTCTTGAAATAATCTGCGATGCTTTAATAAAAGAATTTATATCTATAATTTGTGAATTGGTTGTTGTTGAAATAGAATCTAACTTTCTAAATTTTCCAATCGTTTTTAGATTAGAAGAAGTTCGTAAGTATTTATCTTCCACTTCTTTTGCAAGTAGCTTTGCTCCCCAGGTAGAATATCCATTGTATGCATCCGAAAAATATACTCTTGAGATTTTATTTTTATTAATTGATTTATAAAATTTTCCAGCCAATTTAGAGGCAAGGGCTGCATTTTGTATAAATTCATTTTCAAGAGCTAAATCAATGGACTGATCATAAAGCTCCATTGCAGCAAATACTTCTCCTTTTACTCTTCTATGCTCTGCCTGAATTAATAAAAACTTATGCTCATAATTTTCTTTAGAGGTCTCTGACCATTTCTTCCATTGCTTTAATTCTTTCTCAATAAGTTTTTGAGTTTCTATGTCATCGGTATAATTTGAAAGAATTGTAAGTATATAATAAAATTTAAAATCCGTGTAGTAGGTCATTCCCTGCACTGTATCAATTACAGGCAATGCATTTTGGATAATTAAAAATGCGTTAGTGTAATCTTCTTTATGAAAGCTAATTTCTAATGTATGTTGATAATAAAGAAACAAAAGAAGTTGCATTTTACTTTCTTTACAGGGCAAATAGTAGTTATCCTCAAAATCCTGAATTGGTTTTCCCTGTAGTATTTCCAAAAAATCTTTGAACATAGAAATACAAAGCTTGATATCCTTATTACTCGTTTTAATAGAATACTGTAGAAATTTCTCTGAATCTTTTTTTAATTCTGGTAAATAATTTCCAGAGCAGTATTGATAACGTAAATAATCAGATGCAATGTAATTGGAAAATACTAAATCCCCTGTTTCAATTCCAGCTTGAAATCCATCCTTTAATTTTAGTAATCCTGTTTGTAAATGTCTTCTCCAATGATTGATAAACACATAATACAAATGAATTGCTTTTGTTTTAATTTGACTTAAACCATTTACTATTCCAAACTCTCCGATTCCATAACCCAATTCAAATTCTCCAATAGAGCAGAGATAGGCTCCAAAGAAAATATAAGTCATAAAGGATAAAAAGTCATTTCCGTTTTGAACTGCTATCGAAGTGGCAAGAATCATTAAATAACCGTTAAGCGTTCTATCTATAAAATAACTCGAATCATTTATATTGATCAAAAGTTTTAGAAGGGCAAGTGTTTCAGGATTTTCCAGTTTTGGAAGCTGTGTAATTTTTTGAATCGGGTCTTCACCGAGAAGAGTTTTTAATTTTTTATATTCTTTAAATACCTGTAGATCATTTAATTTTTCAGGAACTAGAATTTCATATTGTGATAGACCTTCTAATCCTTCTTTCACTGCTTTATGAAATTCACCTTGACCGGTATATAAAACAACTCTTAGGTTATAGATTTTTACTTTGTCTAATCTAGTTTTAGATTTTTCTAATCCGAGAGAAAAATATTTATCTGCGTTTTCAAAATTTCCACAAAGGTATTCTACTTCACCCAATTCACAAATGCATTCGTAGACAAAAGTATAATTTACTTCCCAAAAATTGTCGGATAACAGGCTGTAGGCTTTTCTTAGATAATCTAAAGAAGAGTTATAAGCGATAGAAAGTTTTGCCTGCTTTCCAGCTTTAAAAAACAACTGGCTAATTTGGTTTTTATCCTCATCAGTCTCAATCAAATCCAAACCGTAATTCAATTGGTCTACAATATCAAATAAAGATTCATGAGTAGGATTATCTTTTAAGTTCTGTAAAATCGTTTTTCCGATTTCAAAGTGGATAATATTTCTTTTTTCAATTGGAACTAATTCGTAAGAAGCCTGTTGAACTCTATCGTGTAAAAATTTGAATTTATAATTTAACTTATTTTTATTTGTAGATGCTTTTTTATAATCATCTCCAAAGTTTAATAAAAGTCCCATTTTTAATACTGGCTCTAAATCTTTTAAGCAATCTGTTTCTGTTTTTTTTAAGATTATCGAAAGAGTTTTTAGATCAAAACGATTTCCAATGCAAGCGGCATAACTAATTGCCCGGATAGAATCAGAAGAAAATTTTTCAATTTTTCTTACCATCAAATCTACTACATTATCAGAAACTCCTTTCTTGCGGATAACATCAATGTCCCACTTCCATCGCCTCTCTGAAAAGTATATTAGTTTTTCCTCATATAGAGAATATAAAAATTGTTTTGTAAAAAAAGGATTCCCGTTTGTCTTTTCCAATATCAAATCTGATAGCTCATTTGATTCTTCTTTTTGACAATGCAATGTATCGTTTACAATAGAGACAATAGACTCTTTATCCAAATTTCCCAATCGAATCAGAGGGATAGTGTTTCCATTTTTCTCTAATTCATGAATGAAAAAATTCAAAAGGTGAGAAGAGTCAACTTCGTTATCTCTATATGAGCCGATCACAAAAAACTGAGTAATTTGAGAATCTGTTAATAGATTTTTTAGTAATACTAAAGAAGCCTGGTCTGCCCATTGAAGATCATCTAAAAATAATACCAGGGGATGTTCTTTTTTCGTAAATACTTTTAGGAATTGACCGAATACGTAATAAAATCGGTTTACTGCCTGATCGGGCGGTATCTCAGAGACTTCTTTTTGTTTGCCGATTAAAATTTCAACTTCAGGAATAACGTCAATGATTACCTGACCGACTGAGCCTAGCGCATATTGTAATTCGTCTTTCCATCTTTCTAATTGGATTTCTTCTTTTACAAGTATCTGGTTTATGAGTTCTTTGAAAGCCTGTGCGATGGCAAAGAAGGGAACATTTCTCTGGAACTGTTCAAATTTTCCCGTGATAAAAAAACCATTTTTTTCTAGAATCGATTGGTTTAATTCTTTGATTAAAGAAGTTTTGCCTATTCCCGAGTAGCCGCAAACTAGTTGCAATGCAATTCTATTTTGAGATTCTTCTGCATTAGAAATTTGAAACAAATCCGTAGATGAATTTTTCTCAAATGTTTCTTTTAGAATTTCAATTTCTTTTTGTCTTCCGTATAATTTTTGTGGAATAGAAAATTTTTCAGAAAAATCATTCTTGCCCGGATAAAAATTGTTTTTATTCGTAAGCTCTTCTATTGCAGACAAATTATCGCCTGAATTTTCAACATAAGAAAACAATTCTTCTAAATCCAAACGCAAACCTTCGGCACCCTGGTATCTCTGTTCTGGAGATTTTGCTAAAAGTTTAGATACAATAAATGAGAGTGCAGTTGGAATTTTACTATTGTATTTTAAAATTGAATTGGGAGTTTGCGCTAGATGAAAATGTATAATTTGATTTAAATCATTTGATTCAAAGGGCAACCGATTCGCAAGCAATTCATAAAAAGTCACACCCAATGAATAGAGATCAGTTCTGTAATCAAGTGCTAGGCCTGTTCTTCCAGTTTGCTCCGGAGAAATATACTCGATTGTTCCTTCTAGTCTATTATTTAAAGAAATGAATTCCTGTGTTAGAATCGTTGCTATTCCAAAATCAGTAAGTTTAATTTCATTTGTTTCAGGATTGATAATAATATTGGAAGGCTTAATATCTTTGTGTATGATATTACATTTATGAATTTCATTTAGGCAATTGCAAATTTGAATAGCAATTGAAAAAAAATTTAAGATGCTAATTCTATTTTGATTGCAGTATGCTTTTAGAGAAATTCCACCTGTATCTTCTAGAAATAAAGTCCTTTCATCTAACAGCTCAATTGCGTTAACCGCACCATTAAGTTTTTGGCTACTTAGAATCGTAAATTCATTTTTTAATTTGTAAAGGTCTTCATAACTGGGTGTTTCTGAAAAAATTCTTTTGATTATAATGGGGCGATTATCTGAAATTCGTAATCCACGAAATACTTCAAAAGAAGTTCCCCTGTGAAGGTTTTCAAGAACTACATAATTCATCTTATCCATGTATTATTGTTACATCAAAAAGTTATCAAGCAATTTTTTCTCACAAAGTTCAAATAGGCATAAAGAAAGGAAGTGATTAGCTCGAGTGATTTCAAACTCTCTATGAATTCAATTCTCTCCTTGAAAGCTAACCTCTTCGGTTTACGAGCCTTATTAGCAGGGGCTAATATGAAGTATGCATTAGTATTTTTTAGCTTGTAAAAATTCAACGAAAAGAAATTGAATCTACAAAAATTAACTGGTGAAATGAGTCCTTTAAATGATTTCTGAAATTAATAAAAAGAATTTGAGGAAATTTTTTGTTGTGGTCTTAAATCATTTTTAATCTAAATTCAAGATACATAGGATGGCGAAAGTATGGGAAATGAAATTGAATTAGAACAAGAAGAGCGAAAAAAATATCGGTCTCCTGATATTGCTAGAATTATCTTTAGTGTAATCGTCTTAATTCTCAGCAGAGAAATTGAAGTTGTTAATACTCTAATGTGTTTTCATTTATTTATTTCCCTGCTATGGATAATTGTAAGTGAAAAAAAACCTCTCTTCCAAAGTAAGTATCCTCTTTTTTGGCTAATTCCAGCCAGCCTAGATGTTTTAAATTGCCTGATGATTATTTATGTGACTGGATCTGCTTATTCGACCTGGATACTATCGCTTCCATTTTTAACTGCTATTTCTTCTTCCGATCCTTTGCGATGGAGAGGAGCATACACTTTGACGGCAAGTGCTTTTGGTTTGGCTGCTATGCTAATCTTAGTGCAATTGGGAATATTACCTTTTATTGATATTTGGAAAATTAATTATCGACCTCATTCATGGAGCTTGGTAGTCCAAGCAATTGTGTTAAATACCGGCGTATCTCTTTTTCTCAGAAAAGCATTTTATAGAATCAATTCACTCTCAATACAAAATTCAGAGAATTGGAAAAATTAAATAGGGTAGAGTAATTATGAATAAAAAGGAAGCTCTTTTTCTACCTGCAACTTTGATTTTAATCTGTATTGTATTTATAGTTACGATGGAAGGTGGAACAAAAAGAAAAAAAAAGCATAAAAAGGAAACACAAGAAGTCTCAGAAAATAAAAACTCAAATCAAAATTCTTCTTTAACTGCTTTTTACAATGCAATACAAACGGATAATGAACATTTTCCTCAAGCAGAAATTCAAAATTTCATTTCAATGCTTCAAGACGAAGAAACAAATAGTATTAATACCCATACTGGAATCCATTCTGTCACCTCGCGAATAGAAAATTTTTGTAAACAATTAGTGAATCAAAGTAGTCCTGACTATTTTAATAATACACTATTCAATACTTGTTTTGAAGAACTAGTAAAAGCAAGCTTTCCTGAAAAACAAGAAATGATAAACGTATATTATAGAAATCTAATACAATATAGATTGGTTTTGGAAACAGAAAATAATTCTAGTGAAGTTAAAACAAAATCAGAAAGAGAAGATATGATTTGGAGAAAACGTTATGAGTTATTTGGATATGCTGCCGCAGAAGAATTATACGCGGGCGAAAGATATTTATTAAACATAAAACAAAAGATAATCGCAAATACTTCTAGTAAAAAAAACTTTGATGAGAAAATTAATTCACTTCAAAATGAAATTGCAATTCTTAAAATGCAAAGACAACAGGATTCTAGCGGAGAAGAGTTTATAGAGTTTGGAGAATACTTCTTATCCTCCCCTGAAGTTCAAAAGAGTTTGAAATCGATGCCCGAAGAAGCAAGGGCACAAAAACTTAGAAGCCTAAGACTTGCAGTAGGAATTCCAGAAAGCAGATTAACCCAGTTAGAAGAGTGGGATAAAAATAGAACACAATTGCAATTAAAAGGAAACAGCTATTTAAAAGAAATGAAAGCATTGCAAGAAAAATCAGAATTGAAATCTGACGAATATAATATCGAATTAAAAAAACTAAAGGAATCTTACTTTGGAAAAGAATTAGCAGATGAAATTGAAGAAGAAGAAAAAAAAGGAATCTATCGTTTTGCTAATACACAAGAATTTTTACTTCAATAGGTAATTAAAAATTGACGTTTCTCAGTTAGAATAAAATAAAAGTAATCCTTGAGCCTCTTAGAAAAAACAAAATGCGATATGTTCAAAGCAAATATTAAACCTTGTTTATAAAAGAGGATTCCAGAAATTTTTAAATAAAGGAAAAAATATGAGAAAAAAATTTGAATATGTTATTCTATTATTGGCTGTCTTAGGAGTTTTAGTGGCTAATAACGAGTTACGTGCAAATGATACACATGATTATGGGTTTTATTGGTTTGATGCGAACAACCAATCAACCGATGCGGTAAATTCCAGTGGAGTTCCAAATACAGTAAGCACAGCTTTTTACGATCCAGCTAAGCCTACTGTATTTTACTTTCATGGATGGCAAAAAGGAACTTCTGTAAAAAGTTACTCTAGGGAAACATTTTTGTATGCAGATCCAACTACAAAGACTAATGTTAATACCGTTGCTAAGTGGAAAGCGGATGGATGGAACGTTGCAATTTTTTATTGGAATCAAATGGCTGACGAAGATGAAGTCAAAGATGCAGAAGCAAAAATATGGAGCACTAGTGGACCAAAAGGAATGCGTTATAGAATTAGCACAGGAGCTTATGGCACAGCGTTTACCCCAACCAAAAGTGTAGGCGCACTTGCTCTCGCTGAATACACTGCGCTCATGGCAAATTACAAAGGAACTGAAATCAGATTTGCAGGACACTCTCTAGGAAGCCAACTAGCTACAAATTTAGCAAAGTTAGTAAGTGATTATGTAGCGGCTAACACAACGAAAGCTTTCTTAATGCCAAAGCGTCTCGAATTATTAGATCCATATTGGAGTAAAGATGGAAAGTCATACTTCGGTGATGTGTATGGAAGCTCTTACGCTAGTTGCAATCCAGCTACTAAAGATGGAAAATTAGATTGGAATGCAGAAGTTGTAAGATGTCATATTTATAATATGATTAATAAAAATGGTCTTCTTGTCACCTGGTATAAAACTTCTGCAATTTTTGATGTATGGGTTGGAGATCAGAACACACCTCTCGAATCAATCGTAGCTTTGCAAAATCCAGCTTCGTTTTGGTTAAATGCAACCGATCAAACAAATAAACATGTTTGGGCGCGTCATCTGTATTTCTATTCTAAAATTGTTTCGCCTACTAGTGTAATGCCGAAAGAATGTACGATCAGTGGAACTGGAACCAGAACTGCTACTGGAAAAATTACCATTTATGCAAATACTCCTTCTACAAGAGTAAAAGAAATGATGGGTAATACATACTACTGGACTCAAGTGGAAGGTAGAAATACTCCTAATCCAAATGATGATTGGTATGAAAGAAAAACCCGTTAAGCCTTTTCTTATGATGTAAGGAAATAGGTTTTCTTCAAAAATTTATCCTCATCTCGAAATCTTTTTGAGGTGAGGATATCCTTTGTAAGCCTTAACTTGACAGCAATGAGCATAGCTAATTCCCCAATGAAAACTAAGAAGTAAGCTAAGCTATAAAAATAGAAAATCCCCGGTCCGCATTGCGAAACCGAGGATTGGATAACAGTGATTAGTCTTTTAATTAAAAACTATCTGTGTTCTCTTTTTTTACCGATGTCTTCGATGCTTCTGTAGACAAGTGCATTTTTAGAATCAAAGATTAAAACTGCAACTCTGTTGAAGAAGAAGAAGTTTGCTCTGTGTTGAGAGTAGTGATGAGTTGTGATAGTAGTTTTATACTTAGAATTGAAAATTGTATAAGTGTGAGAATCTACTGCTTTATTGTTCATATCGCGTTTTAATTCAGCTTCATCACTTTTGTAATTGGATTCAGTTACTTTGTCTTTTGGAACATCTTCATAGTAGAGTTTAAACTTTAAAGCTTTCTCTGGTTTTTTCGTGAGATAAAGCATGTATTCGTTTAGGCTTGGCTCTCCAACAACATAAGTAAATCCTTTTAGTTTTTCTTTCTCTGATTTTTCTTGTTTTGCTTTGAGACCATCTTTTCCCCAAACATCTTCTGGAGTGATTTTTTCAGGGCAAAGAACAGAAAAGTCTACTGTAGTATTGTTTTTGTTTGGGTCGTTTTCTCTCCAAACGGGAGGAGGAGCAAGTGGATTTACAACAGGAATTTTTGTTTCATGGTAAGCAAAAACGTAAATAGAGTAGTCTCTTAGAGAAGCTTCATTATTTGCAATATTGATTTGCACATCTAGAACATCTCCCTTTCCATTGTGTGCAGCTCTACGTAAATAGGAAGTTCCGCTAACTGTAAAAGAAGGATCCAATTGAGGAATTGGAGTGTATTCTTTCAAGAGCGCTAGATCATCTTTTTTTGCATCCGCTTTCGCTCCATCTTTAGCTGGAGGTGCTGTATTTTTAGCTGGATCCTGTGCAAGTAAAGTAAGAGTCAATGAAATGGTTAGAGATAAAAAAAGGTACTTAAATAGTTTATTCATAGATTTGAGTCATCCGTTGGTGTAATATTAATTATTATCGTATTTTTTTAACAATATAATTAGATGTAAAGGCAAATATTGAAACCAAAAAGGAAAGTTTTTAAGGCTTAATGATTTGGTTCTTGCTGTCTACGTGAACTACGATTGGGTCGTAATTAGCTGGAATTTCTTTTTCATCAGCAAGGGCATAGGTCATAATGATAATCTTATCGCCCGGCTCTCCAAGTCTAGCTGCTGCGCCGTTTAGGCATATCTCACCGGATCCACGCTTTCCATTGATTAAATAGGTTTCAAGTCTAGCTCCATTGTTAATATTAACAACTGCTACTTGTTGGTATTCAATCATACCGGCTGCATCCATAAGATCTAAATCAACGGTAAGACTACCAATATAGTTCAGATTGGCATCTGTTATCGTCGCACGATGAATTTTGCTTTTTAAAATTGTAATTAGCATTATGATTCGAATAATACTCTAAATATTTTTCCAGACAAGGTTAAAAGACTTTTTTTCTTAAAAATGTGAATTTTTGTGTTAATTGTCTTTTCGGAGAAAATAATTTCTCCATAAATCGGAGTAATTACATAGTTTTCATAGAGATTTGGATATTGTTTGTCTTCATTCTTTACACCATCTTTAAAGGCTTTTAATACTTTGTTTAAAATCCGAATCTCTTCTTTCTCGAGGTTTAGATTCATGCCTGAAATAATTCGAAGATAAAATTTATCAATTCTATCTGAAATGGCGGTAATATCTGGTTCAACGGTTAAAATTCCATTTCCAATTAAATGGACAATCGCGAGGTTTAGATTAATTAGCTCGGGCCCATCTTCAAGGCGGATATATTTTTCTTTTGTGATCATTTCAACGTGACGCTGAAAATAAACTCCGTCTGCATAGTACAGGAGCTTAGATAAATTTTTTCTATCCAATTTTGAAGGATAATTTTGAATGATGTAATAAACCGAGCTTAGAAGTTTTTCCATATTGCGCTTAAGAGATAATGAAATTTACTAAAAAAATTTACTCCGTTCCCTATAATAGATATGTTCAATTGCAATTTTTGTTACGTAAAAAAAGAAAAGAAATTGTAATCTTTCTAGAGCATACATCTACATTAACGGCTGGTAGCAACTACAATATTGAAAATCTGCTCGTAAGCGAAGAATATTTACTCGAGCGGGGTGTTGAGTTTTGCAAGGTAGAAAGGGGAGGCGACGTCACAGCGCATGAAGTCGGGCAATTAGTCATCTACCCCCATATAGATTTAAAAAAAAGAAATATCACAATTGGAGATTACTTAAAGTTTCTTACTGATTCTTTAGTAGAATCCATTGAAACAATCTGGAATCTTTCTGTGATTACAGATAAAACAAAGCCGGGACTTTACCTGGCTTCCAATCCACAAAAAAAATTAGTCTCCATGGGAGTTTATTTTAAATCTTATTTTACAAGCTATGGAGTAGCTTTAAATTTACGAAATGATTTGAACGTATTTAGAATGATTAATCCCTGTGGTCAGGATGCGGCTAATATGGTTTCTCTTCAATCTCTTGGTTTAGACGTTAGCCGACAGAAAGAAGAAGAATTCATTCAAATGTTTTCAGAAATATTTATCGGAAAGATGAATGAATTTGATAAAAAGTAAAAATTAATCTTAATCAAGTATGGAAAAATAGTTTTCAAAAAAAATAAATTTCTCAATGTATTCCCAAAATGAAGGGGAAAATAATGAAAAAAAATATTCTTATTACGTTAGTTGTCATACTAAGTATACCATTGTTGATTGTCGGGGCAATCATAACTTTTTTGCCTAACGTCAAATTACAAAAAGATTTAGTTGTTGAAAGCACTCCAGAGAGACTTGCCCGCGGAACTTACCTTGCAAACCATGTAACGGTTTGTGTTGATTGTCATTCTACAAGAGACTGGACAAAGTATTCCGGTCCGATAGCGCCGGGGACAGAAGGAAAAGGGGGAGAAGTATTCGATCAAAAATTTGGCTTTCCAGGAGCGTTTTATGCTGCAAATATCACTCAATACAATTTAAAAAGCTGGTCTGATGCAGAAATATTTCGGGCAATTACAAGTGGAGTAGGTCGTGACAATCATCCCTTCTTTCCTGTTATGCCCTATAAAAATTATGGAAAGTTAGACAAAGAAGATATTTTATCTATCATAGCTTATATAAAAACTATGCCTCCGATAGAAAATAAAATACCAGCGGGTAAGCCTGATTTTCCGATGGGCATCATAATGAAGACTTTCCCCGAGGAAGCAAAGCTTTCATCTAAACCGAATCCTTCTGATAAAGTAGCCTATGGCAAATACTTAGTAACCGCTGCTGCTTGTTTTGATTGTCATACAGATGTAGATGATAAAGCAAATCCACTTCCTGGAATGGACTATGCAGGTGGAAGAACCTTTCCAATGCCATTTGGAGTTCTTAAATCTTCCAATATAACCTTTGATGAAAATACTGGAATCGGTAAATGGACAAAAGAAGAATTTGTTCGCAGATTCAAATCCAATGACCCTAGCCAAAAACAACCCGCGTCAATCAAAGAAAATGAGTTTAATACCATTATGCCTTGGACTATGTATGCCGGCATGACAGAAGAAGACTTAGGCGCAATCTATGAATTCTTAAAAACCATTAAGCCAGTTGCCAATCAAGTAGTGAGGTTTAGTGCAAATAAGTAGGTTGGGATTTTCGGGATTACCACCGATGGACAGGCGAAGGCGAAGGTCGCGAATACTTGCAGCGAAGGGGGGAATGAACACAGATAAAAAAACGATGGGGGAGATTGGGTTTAGGGTAATTTGTGTTTGTTGGATAAGGGTTGTTATCCCCTTATGAGTGTGAGATTTTTAAGGGGTGAAAATAAATTTCTAGCCTTATGTTTAATATTTCTTAAGGCTGTCTATGAAAAATCTAAGGCTGCTCGCGCAAAAGATAAGGCTGGTATTTTAAAACTTAAGGCTACTCAGAAAAAACGTAAGGCTAGAAATATTTTTTTAACCTTACGTTTTTATATTGTAAGGGGTGTATTGGGGAATTACATTAGTGAGAATGGTTTTTCCTTTTCAGCAAGCATTAAATATGTTGTCTAAATAAAGGAATCAAATATCTTTTAATTTTAGGAGAAGCATTATGAGTTTATACGGAACTATTATGTTTACCATCGCGTTTATACTTTCCATTTATGTTTTCGTTTCCGCTTTAAGTAGAATCATCGCAAAGGAAGTGCGCAAAGAAGTAAAAGATTATCTACGAAAGAAATAACTGTGTTAATTCTTTTGTGACTTTGTATGACATTTCTTTTTTTTCTTAGCTTAATGATATTGGACTATAACGCTTGGCGGTAGTGGATTACAAATGCTTCGGGTGGAAATTCAGGAATGACACCGATTACCCACATCTGCAAACCCAGACCTATTCTTCGCGCTCATCATGAATAAACACCAATACCCATCGGTGTCCATCTGTGTTCATTCCACCCTTCGCTCCATTTATTCGCGACCAGCGCTTCCGCATGGTAATCTTTAAAAGTCGCGGCTAATTCTAGTATTCCTGCTCTGAACGAGTGGATCCTAATAACTCATCAGGGATCTCTTCGATGATTTCCCCAATCTGAACAGCGAGGCGATTACCAACGCGACCGGGGATGCATTTGAATTTATTACGTTCACCGACTTTGATAATCATGTCTGCTTTGGTTGGAGTGTTTTCTAGTTTGATGACATCGCCCATTTGGAGGTTCATTAGTTCCATCATGGTGATATCAACGGAGCCTACTTCTGTGACTAATGGAATAGTAACCCCGTCGAGACGTTCCTGGATGACGGATTTGTTTTCGTCTGTTTCTCCACGGCGAATAGAGGAATACCAGTATTGTGCGGAGAGTTTATTAATGATTGGTTCAATTGTGATGTAAGGAATACAAAGGTTAGTCATACCTTCTACGTCACCGACTTTTGTTTCGAGTGTGATTAATACCACCATGTCGTTTGGAGGAACAACCTGCGCAAACTGTGGATTAGTCTCGATGTTACCAAGACGCGGACGTAAATCAATTACAGTAGACCATGCTTCACGTAAGTTACCGAGGATACGAACGATAATCCCCTCCATAACAGACATTTCTATATCGGAGAGTTCGCGGTTGATCTTTGCAGATTCACCCTTTCCTCCGAAGAGACGGTCGATGATGGTAAAAGAAATAGAAGGATCCATTTCTAAGATAGCGGAACCTTTCAGCGGATCCATATTGATCACCGCGAGTGTAGTAGGGTTAGGAATTGAACGAATGAATTCTTCATAGGTCAACTGATCCACCGATGCAACGTGAACGCCGACTAACGCACGAAGCTGAGCGGATAATCCTGTAGTAGCCAGACGAGCGAAAGTCTCGTGCATCATTTGCAGAGTTCTAATCTGGTCTTTTGAAAATTTATCAGGACGTTTAAAATCGTAGATCTTTACTTTTTTTTGTTCACCAACAGCGGAGTATTCTTCTTCGTTTACTTCGCCACTGGAAATTGCATTTAATAGCGCGTCTATCTCATCTTGTGAAAGTATCTCTGTCATTTTTTTACCTTTACTACAACACCTGAAATTTTCCAGAATCCTTTCATTGTGTCATCTGTTTTTTTAAGTGTATATTGATATTCGAACTTGGAAGGAATGCGGTTTAATTCTCTTTCTACATGCACATAAACTCTAGCCATAGAAGGATTTATTTCTTCTGACGAAGTAATTTTATAATACGTTAAATTACCGGAGCGTCTTTCTGTTAGGTATTTTTTAAATTCATCTACAACGATTTCTTTGTATCCTGCGTCTACTGAGGTGTATTCGTTTGCAAATTTTGTATAGCCTAAGATAAATTCAGGAAAGTAAATATATTTAAAATAATGATTCCAGTTCTTTTTTAATTCAGCCCCTAGAAATAAATAAACAGTTTCTTCTGGTGCGAGTCCATCGCTTGCTAGCTCACTATCATGATGGCGTTTATACAGGCGCTCTTCTTTTTTCTTTTCGATTTGGAAGATGGTTTGGTTTTCGCTCTTTGCAAATGTATTTTTGTCTTCTGTGTAGTTTGGATAAAAATATCCGGTTACATAGTATTTTTTGCCGGGGGTAAATTCATAGTAGTCGTCAAGGTTAAAACGTTTTGTAAAAGATTCATTTTTGTGAATGATGATTTCTTTTACTTTATCACCAACAAGGTTACTTACTTTGATTTTAGAGCTTTTTAGAATTTCGGCTTTTACATTTTCTCTAGCCTGTAAAACTTCATCGTTTTCGTCTGTTATTACAAATTGATAAGTTTCTAGATTTTCAGTCGTTGGAAAAATACGGATTACTTCGTTTCCATAATTCTTAATGGTAAAGTCTAGATAGATAGGCTCTTTTTGTTTATAGCTCATTGATGTAAGCTTTAAATTAACTCTACCTTGCAGACCAAAAAAGTTTTCCGTGAAATTTCCACGCGCATCCATGTCTGGATAGGAGTAGACTGGTAGTAGACATAGAAAAAAAGTTAGCACAAGCTTTAGCATACAGTTTAAGAATCGGCTAAATTTCCTGAATCTAACTAAAAAATCCATTTTTCTAGGCTTTTTTTACAGCATCTTCGATAATATAGTTCGAAATTTTAATCAGTCTTTTTAAAATCCCTTTGTTCTTTTTATAATTGAAGTAAACATCAAGTAGCGAAATCAAATGAGGTTGGATTTGCGCAAAAGAACGGGGAGAGATTTTGTAATGCAAAATCTCCCTGTCGATATTGTGTTTGATG
>Ga0209174_10000840_pt1 | contig 22350 bp, 14 predicted proteins | sample JI91814BDNA_FD_187505 | JGI IMG/M metagenome (GOLD analysis project Ga0209174, IMG submission 187505) | Wastewater effluent complex algal communities from Wisconsin, to seasonally profile nutrient transformation and Carbon sequestration -... | ecosystem: Engineered > WWTP > Effluent > Algae...
CTAGAGGCGATTCAGGCAGCAGCGACAAGGGAAATTGTGGCAACTGCAGCCAAAACGCCCCAACAATGCTAGCAAAAGCCAACATCGTGTCAAAAAAGACAGAGTGGTGCCTGGCACCCTGTGTTTTGGCACCCTGTGGGTGGGGCTAGAAGCCGCCGCGGATGTGTTGGCGGAGATTGTCGTCGACTACCTGCGCGACGAGATAGGACTGAAGTGTTCGGGCCAATATCTCGACCTGCTCTTTGTGGTTGGTCACACGACGATCACGACGACCGTTCGGCAATATCTCTAACTTCAACATCGTTCGCTTCGATGGCGATGAACCACGGCCGATCTGGAAATCGACTTCGGCTAACTTAACGTCGACAATGAACAACTGCCGACGATCCGAGCGCCGACGGAGCTCGGCAATCGATTGATTCTCCACACGGAACTGGACACGCGATTCCTCGACCACTAATACCTCTGCTTGGAAATCCATTATAACGCCGCGCATCTTTTCAATAACGACGTTTAATGGCACACTCGTGAGCCACTCCTGCGAGATAAGTGGCTCTTCTTTCTGCCCGCTAAACCAGGACAGCCAAGAAGCTGTTTCTTTGCGCGTAGGCTGTGATACTTGAACGGTCTTGGGCTTGCCATCAACGGCAGTATACAGAACACGATTTCGCCCAGACTCTTTAGCGCGGAATAATGCTTCGTCCGCACGCTGAATCACCACTTCGCATGTATCCGAAGGAAGAACTTCGGTAACCCCGAAACTCGCCGTTAAAGACGTTCCCTTCAAACATGCTAATGGACGTGACTGCAAGACCATTCGCATACGCTCGGCTTGCTTCAACGCATCCTGCAGCGAACAATCTCTACACAATACGACAAACTCCTCGCCGCCATAACGAGCCACAATATCGCTCTCTCGCGCGTTCTCGCGCAAAACCTCAGCGAATAATTTGAGGGCCTCGTCGCCCGCCTGATGACCGTAAACATCATTGACTTTCTTGAAGCGATCGATGTCTGTGATAATGAGACATCCCTTCACGCCCGTCGATGAACTTGAATTGACGAACTCAAGCATTTGGCGATCAAGCTCTGCACGATTCGCCACCATCGTCAAACCATCGCGAGTCGCCTTCTCGTGCAATGTTTGAACACGTTTTTCTAAATGTGCTTGCTGAGACGCGTCAGCAAACATAAATGTCGCTCCGCACAACTGCTCTCGGTGATTCTTCACTGGCAGAAAGTGGGCATCAATCACCATTTCACGCCCGTCACGATGCTTCAATTTCAATCGACGCAGCGATTGCATTCCCTTCACAATCGAATCTGCCAGCGGGCAGCGCTCTGGAGCAATTACCTTGCCTTCTTCATCGGTCAAACCAATAAGACCTGGACGCCAAATTTCATCCAACGTCTTGATCTGCATCAAACCGGTCATTCGCTCAGCGGCTCGATTCCATTCGAAAATTCGCATATCAAGGTCGACCATAACCACACCTTGATGCATATAGTCCAACAAACGACGATGGAAGATTTCTTCATCGTCAACATGCTCGACGTCTTGACCTAAGATGGGCTGCAACTTTTGATCTGGCGACAATTCACTGACCAACGCAACCAACAACTCTAACCAATAATCGGGGGTTGGATCGATCGCGGCATTTTCATGCGTCAAAACGAATAATGCAAAGTCCTGCAACAAGGCTCGATCAAATGCGCCTCCCGCAGACCGATGCAACTCTTGTACTGTCTTTTTGGGCGTGTAGCTTTCACCTAGCACATCACCACACGTAAGCGAATCGTATACGTCGGCCAAGACCAACATACGGACCGCTTCCGTCGTCCTCATCGCAGCCCGCTCTTCAGCCGAACTCGCCAACCAATGATGATACAACGCAAAGGCCTGCTGCAGCTCAATCGAACCACCACACGCATCGATACATTCAAGGCTCAGATTCGCTGTACCGTCCTCGCTCTCCGAACCCAATCCAAAACTCAAATCGTGGAGTATGGCTAGGCCTTCAATCAATTCAATCTGCTCCGGCCCCCAATTCCGATGGGCCGCCCAACGCGAACACAACGTGGCCACGCGAATACAATGCGCAATGACTTCTGGCGATTGATTAATTAAGGCTTGTACTAAGCTGATCAAATTCTCTGGTTTGAAATGCTTGCATGGCACATGCGGAATCCCCAATTGCACCCCAGCGCGCGGCAATCCGCCGACACTTTCGTTGGATGATGGTATCGAACTCGAAGTTGAATTTGCCATCGTTCCTAGGCCAGCGGCACCGCTAACCGTGGCCGCTCGTGGAGAATTGGAGGAAGGTGGGGGAAACGCTGTCATCAGTGATGCCATTCATAGGATGCAGATCAGACTCCAATCGAGAATTGCCTCGATCGGTATGTACGAACTCTCGGACAATCGAAACCTAGGTCACATACAAACGTAATCAAATACTTTAGGGGGATAATCTCAAAAATCCCCCCCCGCTCCCCCACAATTACTCCCCAGACCTAGTCAGAACATACGGAAACATCCGCACAGTCAAAAAAATCGGTAATAGATAAGAACCTTTATTCGCGCAGCCCCCCTTCGACGATTACACTCCGGCCACCATCAGGAAGATGGTCGGAAATATCGAACTAGTGGAGGCTTTGGGCAGGGATGCCTTACGGTCGTCAGTTGAGATTGGATCGGCGCCGCCGGGTCTTGCGGGATAATATCATCCGCAACGCCCCCGAGACCGTCACGCCTAAACCTTCCGCTCGAGCTTCACGCGCCGAACGCAACAACACCCCAGCCCCCACTTCTAGCTCCGTAACTTTGGTCGGGTATTCGCAAGAAGTTCGTGGGCCCTGCCAACAACGTTTGGTGCACTTCATTCCCGTACGTCCTGGAACTTTAGCGACGGTCATCGCGGGTATATGCCTAGCCATTGGGGCACTGGTCGGTCTTCACTACGCCGTCTGGATCGCTGGTCCCGATAGCTGGCGTTCCACACCTCTATCCCTATTGCTGGATGTGCGATCTCGCGTGGGACTTGCCGGTTGGGTCAATGTCCAACTATGGTTAATAACCGCCATCTTATGCGGCATGACCTTTCAAATTCGCAAACACCGACTCGACGACTATCGCGCTCATTATCGTGTCTGGCTATGGTTAGCACTTGCTTCGCTCCTTGCAAGTATTGAAGCCGGAACCGGCTTGACCCAAGTTCTCGCCGCCAGCGTAGAAAAATTCGGTCGCCTCAACTTCGGCTGGTCGGGTAGAACACTCGTCGAGATCTCCATCGCCACCGCAGTCGGTATGCTCGCCCTCCGCATCTGCAGTGAATTGCGAGCCTCCCCCGTGAGCCAAGTCTTATGGTTAATCGGTCTGGTTTGCTGGGTCCCCAGCGCCCTCCTCGCGAGCCAACTCATCAAGACAACATTGCGGGCAGACTACGCCCATTTATACATCGGTGCCTTATGGCTCATTGGCAAGACGTTTGTGATGCTCGCCGCCATGATCTATTTGCGACAAGTTTACATCGCTGCACAACGTCGCTTCGTCGAACGCTCGCGGCTAACCCCATCCAGCTGGAAGTTATCCTGGCCCAAGCTGCGTCGCGAGACGGACGAAGACTCCGAAGAAATGGAAGAACCAACACCCAAAACACGCAAGGCTAGTCGTCGCAAAAAGGTGGATGATAGTGAACTTGAAGACGAGGCAGAAGCTGACACCGATAGCGAAACCAATGCCCGTCCTAAAAAACGTCGCCTCCGCCTACCCGCTATTCGCTGGGGAGATTTCTCCAAGTGGGTCGCAGCTAGCGTCCCCAAAGTTCGCCTCCCCAAAGTCAAATTGAAACGAGGCAAGCGCAAAGAAAGCGACGAGACCAGCGATGAGGTATCGACTTCCGTTACAGCCGCTCCACCCAAAACAGTCAAGTCGGCAACACCTAAGAAACAAGATACGGATACACCAAACCTCGAAGCCAAACCCAAGCGTCGTTGGCGCATTCCTCGTCCCAATCTCGGCGCGATGTTTGCCTTCCGCAAATGGATTCGCTTACCCAAATTGAGTTCCTTAAATCCGTTGTCGCGCATGCGGCTCAAACCACCTGCTTCAACAGCGGAAACAGAAAATACTGCAACTAATAAAAACGCGACTACATCAGCCAATAGCAATAGCGGACGCTCTGGTGGCCCATTACCATCTACAGCCCCATCACAACGTCCTTCGACACAGCCGGCACAATCGCGGCCCACTTCATCCGCGCCCCTCAGCCAAGCCAATCGCAACGCTAATCAACCTGATGACGACGACGAGGATGATGACGACAACGACAACCAAGATCGCAAATTGTCGAAAGCGGAAAGAAAACGGCTCAAACGCCTGCAACAAGATCAGCGTCGAAATGCAGCCTGAACCGAACAGGTCAAGTGCCACTCTTAGTTGTGGAGCCAAAGCGGCCACTCACGCCCTCCCCTAGGGCATAGCGAAAAAAACCTGTAAAATCGCGTTTTACTTGTGCGGACCCCCTAGCTGCCGATCTTTCCGGAGACCCACCGATGACCGTTCGAACCCGCTTTGCCCCCAGCCCAACCGGCTATTTGCATATCGGTGGCGTGCGAACGGCTCTGTACAATTGGCTCCTAGCCAAACAAGCGGGTGGCCAATTTTTGCTCCGCATCGATGACACCGACCAACAACGAAATGTTGATGAAGCTCTACAACCTATTCTCGATGGATTCCGGTGGCTAGGTATGCAATGGGACGAAGGTCCCGATGTCGGTGGCCCCTACGCCCCTTACTTCCAATCACAACGCAGTCAACGATATCAAGCCGCTGTCGATGCTCTTCTCGCATCAGGGCACGCCTATCGCGACTTCGCCAAGCCCGAAGAGTTGGCTGAACAGCGAGCCGAAGCTGAAAAGGCCGGCAAGACATTTGTCTACGATCGAGCATGGATGGCGTTAAACGACGTTCAAGCTGCCGAATGGGCTGCGGAAGGCCGTCAATCCGTCGTTCGTCTAAAGACCCCGCGCGACGGGAAATGTCAATTCACCGATTTAATTCGAGGCGATGTCGAATTCGAATGGGCAGCCGAACAAGATCACGTCATTCAACGCGCCGATGGTACGTTCCTCTATCATTTGGCCAGCGTCGTCGATGACTTCGATTTCAAAATCACTCACGTTGTCCGGGCCGTTGAACATTTGCCGAACACACCACGACAAGTTTTCATTGCTCAATCGCTGGGCTACCCACTCCCCATCTATGCCCACTTGCCCTACGTCGCCGAGCCAGGCGGAACGGCAAAGATGAGCAAACGCAAGCTCGATAAATATCTCAAGCAAGCCGATTTCAAAAACCTCTACGAACAAGGTAAGTCAATCGCTGAGCAAATCGGCCTCCCAATGTCCCCGGAAACGTTCAACCCCGTCGTAGTTGATTTCTACAAACAAATTGGCTTCCTCCCCGAAGCCATTCTCAACTACCTGCTACTTGTAGGCTGGTCGCTCGACGATTCGACAGAAGACTTCACCGTCGAAGATATGACACGCTTGTTCTCGCTCGAACGCGTCAATCGTGCCCCCGCCAGCTTCGATCCACAAAAGCTTGTTGCCTTCCAAGCTCGTTGGATGCAACGCCTCGACCTTAAGAAGAAAGTGGCGCTGGTACTCCCCTATCTCCAAAAGGTCGGCTGGGTATCGATGCCTCCCCCCTGCACCGTCGCTGAACGCATTGAGAAGGTCGTTCGCGCCGCCGGTGATCGACTCAAGATTGCAGGGGACATCCTGCAGTACGATGAATTTTTTGTTGATGATGCCAACCTAAAATATCAGGAAGCCGATCTTCAAAAGCGAATTGGTGCCGTTGCCGACGCACCGGTTTGGCTACGCGAATTCGCCGCTCGACTCAAACAATCCGCTCCGAAATCGGCCCCCGAATATGAACATTGCTTGAAAGCCTACTTGGAAGAAAAACAACTCAAAATAGGTCAGATCATCCACGCTTTACGCGTTGCCATCACAGGCAAAGGCCTTGGCGTTGGGATGTTCGAAGCCATGGAAATACTCGGCACCGATTCGATCGCAGCTCGTATTGAACTTGCTCTTGCCAAAGCTCAAGCCACTTAATCTTTGCCGTAGTGTTTGACCTGCTCCCAAAACTCCTCGAAAGCTCCATCGCGATGGAAGTTCGGGCTGTTGTCGATGTCGTGACACTCTAGACATTTGTCCTGAGCCTGTGCCAATGGCAAACGCATCTCTTCTCGAAAAGTTTTCAATAGAGCTTCGTCAGCCTCAATGTCGCCGTTCTCCGCAGCGACATGTTGACTGCCGGGACCGTGACAGTTCTCACAACCATTCTCCATCATCAAAGGCGTTTGCTCCACCGAAAGATATCCCGAATCATACGGATAATACTTTTGTGGATTCCACCCCGTAACGTGACAACTCAAACACTCAGGGTCAAAGTGACGAGCAATATCCGAACGCTCTCCAGGATGAATCAATGATTGAGTCGCGTGAGCATGAGGCGTATTTTTCCATACTTCAAAGGCGGTGGTGTGGCATTCCGCGCAGCTCTGTGTTCCCACAAACTTGCGGCCTGTAGGATGCGATGTAGGTACAACTTCCAACCGCTGCAAACCTTGCTTCTGCAATTGCTCCTGATATCCGCGGAACGCTTCCATCATGCGCGACGAATCTTCAAACTGAGATGACAACGCGATTCGCTGATATCGAACCGGATTGTTGACGTCATCAAACAAACCAATCAGTCCAACATACATTCCCTTCACGCCAACTTGAACCATCACGCCCTTCGTTCCTTCAATCGGCTCAGGCAAATACGTCGGCTCACCTTCACCACCTGCCGTGACCACTAAATCGAACCCAGGAACGGAACGAGCCAACTCCGCTGACTCAGTCAAATTCGCATGCGCGATCAGCACATAATAGTTGCACTGTTGTTGCTTCAGTTGCTCCATCGCTTTTTGAAGCGACGTTACTGGATCGTCAATCATGATCTCGTCGCTGGTGCTCTCAGGCTTCTTGCTGTTTCCCAAAACAGACGTCACACCGATTTTTCGTCCATTGATTTCAATCACTTGCCATTGATTCATCAACGATGGATCAACGATGCTCACGTTAGCAGAAGTAAAAGCGGTCCTCTGATTTCCTTCAGAGGCAGTGATCTGCAACAACTCAGCGCTGTTTAGTTGCAAGTCTTGCTGACCAAGTGCAATCGCGCGATATCCCATCTTGGCCATCGCATCGGCGCTAAAGCGGAAAATAATTTCTGCTTGCCGTCCCTTGCGGCGAACCTGACTCCCGGCATCCAAAGGCACAACATTCCAACCTCGGTCTTGGATCAACTTCAGCAACGTATCGCGTCGATTGAGACCACCCTTTTGATTTTCGAGGCCCGTACAACCGCACGGCTCGATATAACCTTTTTGTTGTCCGGTCACGAAAAGTGCAGCCCATGGCTTCGGCCAATCACTGGCAATCTTTTGGTTTCTTTCCGCTTCCGTCGCCACGGTAATTGGAGTGCCATCTTTGCGGTCAGGATCGCTGGTGAGCTTATTCCGTCCGCCGTCAGTTTTGTCCGCCGAATCGCCCGCAACAGCCACTAACGACTCACCTGCCCCAGCTTCTTTGCCAGGCTCAACCTGTAGAGTTGCCTCACCTTCTTTGGAGGCCTCCGCCTCATTCGTCCCAACCTCAACTGCCGAGCTCAGTGAAGCGGTGGTCGATGGGGTGGACGCGACACCGACCGCCGGCACAGCGGGTGTCGTATTGCCTGCTTCGACAGAATCCCGCGCCCCAACTTCTGATTTGGATTCAGGCGTTGTGTGCGGAGACGTCGCTGGAATGTCGGTAGGAGCAGGTGCGGTAAGACTTGGCCCAGGAGCCGCTTTCTTCTCCCCTTGAGCGATTGGCTTGCTGGCATTTTGATCGCAGCCAGCCACCAAGCTTGCTAGCAAAACGGGCAATACGAATTTTGCCCACTTGCGTTGGCTCACCAATTCGAAGGATGTCCCAAATTGACTATTTTGTCGTGCAAAGAATCTTTTGGTCACCCTATCGACTCCTTCGTCATTCGTCTGCGGTTACCACCAACCGAAGGTAAATCGGAATTTCTTGCTCAAATTCTGATTTCGACTTCAAAACAATTTTGGCGAAATTACTGGTTGAGGTACCTGGGTAATTTGATAGCGGCCCACCTTTAGGAACCACAATCTCCAGTGGGTACAAGATACTTTCGTCGCGAACGGTCGGTTGCCCCAATTGAACTTTGAGCGCATCTTCGGGCACTTCACTGCGAACACTTAACTCCACTTTGTCACGATTGGGCCCCTTCAGCGAAAGGAATATCTTGGTCTCTTTCCCTTCGCTTTGTTTGATTTCACCCAGCTCCAAAATGTTGTATTCCAGGTTGAAGTTTTTGCCCCCCAAGAAAGTAACATCACCCACTCCTCGACCGATGATCCCACTTTCCAATAGAGAGTTCTCTTCGATATCCGTTTCGACACGCATCACACCGTTCAATTTCCCTTGCGGTAATCCCTTGGCAAAATCAACCGTAATTTCGAAGACCTGAGTGGCCTCCTTAAAGTTCTCGTCAGTGATTTCACTGAGTGGAATCTCACGATGCTTGAACGAAATCAATTGCGCATTGGCCTGTTCGCTCCACTCCACATTGATGATCTTCACTGGCTCTTTGGTAAAGCTGTAAAGGTGGACTTTCTTGGTATGTGCTTCATTGGTTGAAAACTCACCAAGATCCAAAACGTCGGGCTCCATCAGTAGCTTATCAACCACAACCCCTTTCACGGTGAGCTTCAGCATGGGCTGGCGTGGATCATTCGTTTTGATTTCAGCAGACTGCGCGAACTCGATAGCCGAAGTTTCCGTTTTCCATTCGAGCGTAATGCCGGTTTCCTCGCCTGGTTGGAGCTGCGACTTGGTGAGTGTGCCTATCGTGCATTTGCACGTTGAGCCTTCAACCTTTAAATCGAGCGGTGAGTTACCTACATTCTTGATGATGAAAGTATGTGATTTTTTAGCGCGGCGTTGCATGGTTCCGAAATCATGCGAGGAACCATTGATCAGTTGGGCTTTGGGCGCCATATCAGGTTGAAATGGTGCGATTGAATTACCTGCAGGAACATTGACAGGAAAACCGGAACCGATCTTCCCTAGAGGCGATTCTTTTTTGTCGGAAGAACCTTCTTCGGTTGACTCTTCCTTCCCCCCTTCGTCCTTCATGGTTTCTTCTTGGCCGGGGAATTGTTTCGTCACAGGCGTCGGTTCGAATGGGCTCCCTTCCTTCATTGGGACACCGATAGGACGCTGCTCAAACCGTTCGGTGACACCGCTGAAGTTTCGGCTATGACCAGCAAACCCCAATAGTATGCCTACCACGATCGCAACGATGACAATCGCCAAAAATCGAACCATTTCCGAACCCTAATTTTCAACGAGAAGAACTTAGAATGCGCTGGAGAACATCGGGGGCGGGAACCAAAAAATCCCCCACCGCCTGAACCCCTATTGTACTATCGGTGCTCGTAAATCCAGGCCACCAGATCCGCTGTATCTGCAATTTGCGATCACCATGGGAGTGGGATTGGTCCAGTTGAACGGCTCTTTCCGCCAATCCCACTGCCGATTCATGGGCTCCAGCAGCCTCCTGAATTGCGGCTAATTGCAAAACCATACTAGCATCATTCGGATATCGCTGCTCGGCCTCGCGGTAATATCGCGTGGCCAAGTTCAGCAAATCTTCATCAACGCCGCCTGCTCCCTTAAGCTTGTCGACCGCCGCCAACATCCAAACCCAATCCCCCGCGTTGCGTTGCATCGTCGCGCTGGCAGGATCTCGTTCCAGCCATTTTTCTATGGCTACGAGAGCTTTTTGGCGATCAGTTGTCGTTCCATCCAAGCCTTTATCGAGCCAATATCGAGCCCAAAATTGCCAAGGTCGGGGATCTTGCGGGTCGATGCTGATGGCTTTTTGCAGGGTTGTTACGTCCACGCGGGGGCCAAAGTTCATGGAACCCAGAATTGAAAGTAGATTCATGACGGGATTCCATGTCGACCATAAAAAGAAAGCGAAAATCGCCACTTTTCCAATTTGCATTCCGATCCAGCGAGTTCGCTGCACGGGAAAATCGGCCTGCTGCTGCGATCGAAGTGATTCGCCGATCGATCCGATCCAAATAGCAATGAAAATCCACAAGGGCAAACAAACCCCCGCCACCATCCAGCCCCCGGCAGCTAGGAGCGCGACTCCCCACACGACCATGGGCCAAAACAGTACGCTTTTTTGAATGGAAACCGACACACATTCCCCCGCGGGTGCATCACCCGGTAGTGCGCCTCCCTGCTGTGCATCTCCCTGCTGTGCACTCGCAGCCGGGGGAGTCACATTACCCGTTTGCCGCTGTTCATAGAGCACCCACGCCCCCATGCCTGACGCCCCGAGCATGGACCAAAACAGCGCTTCTAAATCGGGTAGGATTCCGACCAATATTCCCGCTCCAAATGCGAGAACAATTCCCAAGAAAGCTCCCACCATCAAGCCTAGCTGGGGCCCAGACGTGCCGGGCTCGTCCCATATTCCGGTACGTCGACCGGCATCACTGCTGTCACTTGGGGCATTCGCAGCTAAGCCAACGAACTTGGCGACTTTAGCCCGCCAACGCCAAATGATCCCGACGAACAAGCACCAAGCGAGCAAACCACCCACACCTGTCGTGGCCAAAACTTCCATGATCCAGTTATGTGGATCCGCAACCGTCTCACTCGCTTCAGGCAATTTGTACCACGTGTAATGGCTCTGAAATTGCCCAGGCCCAACACCAGTCAATAAGAAATCAGCGATCATGTGGCCCGTGGCGATCCAATATTCGATGCGATACTGAAAGGACTTCGTCGCTTCCAAAACAACCAGCGGATCTTGTCGATAACCGATCCAACCGATCACCATTAATCCGAGCAAGCCAATCCCACTCACCCACAGCATCGCAGGCCGCAAATCGCGACGACTCCATATCAACGCTGCGATGAGTCCCGCCATTCCAATAGCACCACCGATCCACGCGGCTCGGCTCTTGGTGAGTATCAAGACAACTCCAATGACCAACGTCATCAGCAACCAGGGAATGATGCTGCGCAAAGTTCGCTTCTTAAGCCATTCGCCAATGGCCAATCCGAAGCCAAGCACGGTGGCCACACTCAATACAACAGCCAATGAATTTGCCAATGCAAAAGTCGCGAATGGCTCCGTGCTATTCACCCGATTTCTAAATTGTTGATACTCTTGCGAACCAACTTGTGCCTCGATGCCCGCCATCCGCATCACCGCCACGGGATCGAGTTCAAAAGCGCGACGATCTGCAGGCATGCTGACGAAATACTGATGCAAGCCATGGACAGCTAAGCCGAAACACAAAAACAAAAACAGTTGCAGCAGACTGCGTCGACGCTGGCTGTTTGATGCGTAAACCGTGAGCACGACCGTACAGAACGCTGCCCCGATGTACTGCCACAGCATATTCAAGCTGGTGCGATTATTTCCTTGATCCCAGCGGACAATGACTACGGTGAGCACCCAGATCAACACCGGCGCCCACGCATACGTTGCGACAACGGCCGTTCGCTGCAATATGGCTGTATCGGATCCCTGTCTCAAGAACGCCTTCTGAGCTACGAGCCATGTCAACAAAAAAGGTACCAACAACCAATAGGCCACCAAAGGCAAGCCGAATCCTAACGGCCCACTGACCGAATCAGCGGGCATCAACATCGTCGCTGACAGCCCTGCCCCTACAGCCAGAGAGAACAACAGTGATGACTCGCTCGCTGTCGTCGATTGTGGCTGAGCAATCTCCTTGGAGACTTGCGATTTAGATTCCGATGATCGGTCCGCCGTTGGATTCGCGCCGCGTTTCTTCGAACTTAGTTGTTTTTTCCCCAAGCTTGGGACTCCAATATTCGAATCAACCCCATAGCGCACAACACAATGGCACTCACAATAATCGCCCCTATCCAATCGACGCGTGGCAATAGCAGAGCCCCGAGCCCACACGTTGCGGTTGCCAAATAGATCGTCAACACAGCTTGTTTTTTGGTGAGCCCCATTTCAACCAGTCGATGCGAGAAATGTCGCTTATCACCTTCGAATGGACTGCGTCCTTCCGACAATCGAATAATGATAACGCTGATCATGTCATACAGTGGGATGGCCAATACAAACACAGGAGCCATGATGGCGTGAGGTTGGCTTGTTTTAGAGCCTGCATAAGTGGCCAGCAATGTGCAACAAGCGATCCAAAAGCCCACGAAATAGCTCCCCGCATCTCCCATAAAAATTTTGGCAGGCGGCCAGTTGTGCACCAAGAATCCCAATAAGCCTCCGACTAACACTAACAACATCGCCGCAACAAAAATTTGCGGCTGTGCAGGAGTCGACAACAGCATGATGGCCAACATCGTGGCGGCAATCGCAGCCACACCACCGGAAAGCCCATCCATATTGTCGAGCATATTAAAAGAATTGACCAACGCCACAATCCAAACAACAGATATCAAACCGGCGATCCAATTCCATGGCAAGAACGCCGTCAGCTGCATCCCCAAACCAAAGACGACAAACGCCCCCACCGCAAACTCAACCCCTAAACGAATTTGCCATTTCAAACCGTATCGATCGTCAGCCAAACCAAGAACCATGAGCACCGTGCCCGCTGCCAACAGTCCCAACATTTGCCCAAACCGATAAACCATTCCGGGGAAAAAAACAGCAACATTATCCGGAATTTGCAACGCAGATCCGAGGCTTCCCAGCATGTTGTTTTGCAACAGCCAAACGGCAACTCCGCCTAACAAAAACGTAACGAGGACTGCAAACCAAATGCCAATTCCGCCACCCAGTGGAATAGGATGTTGATGCACCTTACGAACGCCCGGTCGATCCATGAGCCCCAGTCGCTCAGCCCAACGCCGCACCACGGCCACCATCACCACACTTATCAAAAAGCTCGGTAGTACGGTTGCCAAAATTAGAACGAGGAGAAGACCTCCCGACATTAGGCTCACTCCTCAATTTGAAATTCCTGCTCGGCCTCTCGGTTTAACTTCTCTTTGAGGTAACGGCGGGCGGCATGGAAGAAAAGATGAAAATCAGCGCGACAATAATCAGGATACGTCCAAGGTCGAGGTTGCCAACGCTTATGTGCAAAAAAGAGGGTTTGTTCTGCGTAAATTCCGTCGCGCAGGTATAGCCGATGCTCGCGATCCTTGGTCGTTGCCAATACAAACTTCGCCAAGGTGAGATAACCGGGATCTAAATTGAGAGGTCGAGCGTCGGGGAACTGTCCCGCTTGCGCAAGCTCCTCTTCCCAGGCATTGGTCTGGAGCTTGCACTCGGTGAGATGCCCTGCGTCATACCAAGGCTCGAAAAGAACTAACCGCTTTCGCAGGCCTTCGCCCATCTCTTTGGTGTAAAAGCGAGTCTCTGAAAAATCAAAGTCCTCGCTTTGCAAGGCGATCGGTCCCAGCATGGTTTGCAATTTTTCTAATCCCCATGCGATCGCTTCTGCATGACGGCTGAAGACCGCCACGAGAGCAAGCGTATGGAAATGCGGTTGTATCGATCCCATGCAAGAAACCTATCACACTTCTAAATTAGTAAGCCTTCGCGAAAATCCCGCGGCGGGCTGCAGGCTTACCTGTCAAGAAGCACTTGCCAGGTGGCTCATCGACGTTGGCCAAAGGCAAGCAGCGAATGGTCACCTTGAGTTCTTGCAGCAGTGGAGCCACATCTTCTTCGGAGGCAAAATAGCAGACCGCAAAGCCACCGTGAATTTCTGGTGAATCTGCATTCTTGGGAGTGAATAACTTTCTGAAATCCTTTTCGTTATCGATTTCGACGGTATTCTTGATCTGAAGATCTAAAGCCTTCTGGAACAAGCGATCTTGCATCGCTTGCAAGATCGTGATGCAGTCGCTGAGCAACGCGGTGCGTGGCATCGATTTTTGTTCGCCATTATCGCGTTGAGCTACGAAGACCGCATCTTGAGCAAGGTCCTTGGGTCCCACTTCCAAACGCAACGGTACACCACGTTTTACGTGATACCATTTCTTCTCACCACCGCGCAAATCGCGATCATCGATTTCGATTCGCAACGGCTGGCCATCCCAAGTGATCGCTTGCAAATCACTGCGCAGTTTACGGCAGTAAGCCAGCACTTCATCGCGTTGGGCATCGTCGCGATAGATCGGCAGGATCACGGCATGCGAAGGGGCCAGACGTGGTGGCAATACCAATCCATCATCGTCGCTGTGTGTCATGATCAACGCGCCGACCAAGCGAGTTGAAACACCCCAACTGGTCGTCCATGCATAGGCTAAGTTTCCGCTTTGATCTTGGAACTTGATCTCTTGGGCCTTCGAAAAATTCTGACCCAAGAAGTGCGACGTACCAGCTTGTAGCGCTTTGCGATCTTGCATCATCGCTTCGATCGCCAGCGTCATATCGGCACCAGGAAAACGTTCGCCTGGAGTCTTTTCCCCTTTGATCACGGGGACGGCCATGTAGTTCTCGGCAAAGTCGGCATAGACGTCGAGCATCTTGCGAGTCTCTTCCATCGCTTCTTCACCGGTGGCATGAACGGTATGCCCTTCCTGCCACAGGAATTCTGCCGTGCGCAAGAAGAGGCGAGTGCGCAATTCCCAGCGAACAACGTTAGCCCATTGATTGATCAAGATAGGCAAATCGCGATAGGACTGAACCCACTTGGCATACATCGCGCCGATAATAGTTTCACTGGTGGGGCGAACAATTAAGGGTTCTTCCAAAGGCCCAGCAGGTCGCAAGCCCCCCTGCCCGTCTGGTTCCAAGCGATGATGGGTAACCACCGCGCATTCTTTGGCAAAGCCTTCCACATGCTCCGCTTCTTTCTCGAGGTAACTCATCGGAATGAAGAGTGGGAAATAAGCGTTTTGGTGCCCGGTGGCTTTGAACATCCCATCGAGGACGCGTTGCATGTTTTCCCAAAGAGCATAACCCCAAGGTTTGATGACCATGCATCCGCGAACAGGCGAATTTTCCGCCAGGTCGGCCGCCTTAATGACTTGTTGATACCACTCCGGATAGTCGTCCGCACGGGTCGGCTGAATGGCCGTCTTGGGAGCTTTATTCATGATCGCGTCAGAGAACCTTAAACAAGTTAAACCTAGGGTAAATCGGCAAAAAAGGTCCATTTATGGGCATTTTTGCCAGAGTTGTCAGTTTCCCGCTGAGGCCCTCCCCTTGCAATGGGGCTCGACGGTTTTCGCCCTGGCAAACTGGGGCAAACGTTAAGCTAGAGAACTTTCGGACCATGACCGGTTCAGTACGGTATGGATGAAACTGGGGCGTTCCAGGTGCCCCAACGAATTGAGCACAACGACTTACATCTATCGCCCAGCCCCAAAACCATTTATGATAGTGGGATATGGCACAGCAAAACTCCTTCTCCACGATCGCCGAAAGTCGCCCCGAGGCAGCGTTTCCGAACGCTTCTGTCGCTCGATTTTTCGTGGACTACTCCAGCTTTTATGCGTTTAGCTTTTACTGCTACTTTAGCAGCTTTAGCTACGGAAGCTGGGAGTCCGGTAGCGGGAGAAGCAGTCGCCAAGCCATGTAGAACTTGACTGTTTACCGCAACCCCGGACGTCTCCCAGACGGCGGGGTTTTTTTGTTGCCTTGCCGATCTTCGAGCCGTCCGACCAGGACCCTTTATTGAGATTTTGCTAATCGGAGAAAGCCCCCATGATTATCGTGATGGAAAAGAATGCCTCGGACGACCAGGTATCGCATATCGAACAACGCGTTCGTGACCTTGGCTTGAAGGCTCACGTTATCCGCGGCACGGAACGCACAGTTGTTGCCGCTGTCGGTGACGATCGCAAAGTGGCTCGTGAATCGCTCGAATCGGCACCAGGTGTCGCTGATATCGTTCCCATTTTGGCACCATATAAAGTTGCCAGCCGCGAAGTAAAGAAAGAACCCACTCAGGTTTGCGCTTTGAATTTGAAAGTGGGTGGCAATTCAATCGGCGTGATCGCCGGCCCCTGCTCGGTAGAAAACGAAGAGCAAATTGTGCAAACAGCTCGTGCTGTAAAGGCAGCTGGAGCGACTGGTCTTCGCGGTGGCGCGTTCAAGCCGCGCACCAGTCCTTATAGTTTCCAAGGACTTAAAGAAGATGGACTCAAGTTGCTCGACTTGGCTCGTCAAGAAACCGGTTTGGCCATCGTCACAGAAGTGATGAGCACCGAAGATGTTGAACTGGTCGCACGTTATTCGGACGTATTGCAAGTCGGTGCCCGCAACATGCAGAACTATCGCTTGCTCGAAGCAGTGGGCAAAGTACCCAGACCCGTATTGCTCAAACGCGGTCCAGCTTCGTCGATCGACGAATGGTTGCTGGCAGCTGAATATATCTTGAACGAAGGCAATCCTAATGTGATGCTGTGCGAACGTGGTATCCGCACGTTTGAGACACACACGCGTTACACCTTGCCATTGGCGACGGTCCCTTACTTGCATCGCAAGACACACTTGCCGGTGGTGGTCGATCCAAGCCATGGTACTGGCCATACTTATTTGGTGCCCGATATGGCGGCAGCGAGTATTGCAGCAGGTTGTGATGGTTTAATTGTCGAAGTGCATCCAAACCCAGAGAAAGCGATGAGCGACGGTTATCAATCGCTCGATTTCCCTCAATTCGATGACATGATGACCCGTTGTCGAGTGATCGCCACCGCTTTGGGTCGCACACTCGGATAATTCGTCCAACTTTGGATTTATTGGGACCGCTGGCCAAACATTTCAGCATGTTTGGCCAGTTCGTATTTTTGGTATAGAAGTTTTTCGTCAGGACATAGATCTCATGAAACGCCAATTCGTCTCCCAATTGCAACCGCGCGATGAAGTAGACGAAATCTATCGAGTGCTCGACAAACAATTGCGGCCGAATCGTCAAGGGAATTTGTATCTGCTGTTGCAATTATCGGACCGTACCGGTGTGGTAACCGCGATGCGTTGGAATGCCGATCAACGTTTATACGAGTCCATTCCCAAGGGTGGTTACGTTCGCATCTTTGGTGTCGCTCAGCTGTTTAATGGCGGGATTCAGTTGATCGTCAACGACGTCGAGCCGACGAAAGAAGCGAATGTGAACGCCGAGGATTTTGATGCGATCGATCAACGTCGCATTGATACTCTGTGGGGTTATTTGACCGAGATGATGGGTACAGTCACAGAGCCATCACTCAAAAAAATCGCAGATGCATTTTTGGGCGATGCGAATATTAAAGAGAAATTAGCTGCTGCGCCGGCAGGTGTAAAAACACATCACGCCTTTCCAGGCGGCTTGTTACAGCACATGTATGATTTGATGAGTTTGGTACAAGTGGTTGCACCGCGTTATCCCCACGTGGATCGTGAGTTGTTGCTTGTCGGAGCGATGTTGCATGACATCGGCAAGATTGAAGAACTCGGTTTTGAAGGCGAACTCACTTATACCGATCCGGGTCAATTAGTGGGCCACCTTGTGCAAGGTGTTCAGATTTTGCAAAAGTTGGTGGATACCGTCGAAGCGCAAGGGCATGCGATACCGAAGGAACTGTTGTGGCGATTGCAACACATGATCGTAAGTCATCATGGATCTTTGGAACATGGTAGCCCACGCGTACCGATGACGTTGGAAGCGGTCTTATTGCATCAACTGGACGACTTAGATGCAAAAATGAATGCGACGACCGAACTCATCCGCTCAGATATGAACAGCGAAAGTCGTTGGACGAATTTCAATCCAACCTTGGGGCGGAAGTTGTATAAACCCTCGTTGAAAAAATAGAGGATCTACCAACTCTCCGGGATCCAATGCAACGAGCATTTGCAACAGCTCCAACATTTACCGCTCTGAAGTCTGGAGCGCTGACGTGTCCTCTGAGGCCAGCAAAGGGCTAAACTAACTCCAGCAAGTGTGATTCTCCTAGCCATTTCGAAACGCCAGAAGATGTGTAGTATAAACATGGCTCTGCCGTGTTACTCGCTGCATTAGAGGCTCCCGCCTCGCTGGCTTTGGATCAACTCACCACTTTCACCAATTCCGTTTTACTATGGCAGGTCGCACGCGATTGAGGCCGTGTAGCGTTGGGCGCATCACAGGCAACAGCCTTGGAAACGAGCTGAGAGCAAATCGGTGCCGTTAAGGTGCCTCTTTGACGCGGCGAGCGAATGGCACTTATCTATCTAAAGTTCCTGAATAACTCCATGTCCGCCCCCTTGTTTGTGGTATGGGAACCTTATTGAAGCGAGTCTCATTTTTGTTGACTTTGCAAGTTTGAGTCCTTAAAACACAGTTCTCGTTCTGTCGCTAATTCTAGTTCGATCTTAAAGCTTTTTGGGTTGTCTTCTTTGGTAGTACTATTAGGCTCAAAGATTTAGTGATATTGAACGGTTCACGAAGATTGGCTGTCCAACGAAGAAATGGCAAATGAAGCGCGATGTGCGACTTGGTTGTTGAAGAACGACAGCCACCGACGGGAACGAAGTGCAGCCCGACCGTTGCGTGGCCCGGAGGCTGTGGCTTACTTTCAGAGTCGTACGATTGCATTCATCGTTGTTACGTAACTCTGCCGAGTATCGAACCCAGTAACAACAGCATGGTTCCGATCGCTAGGCCCCAGCCGAAATACGTCGTTCTGTTTTGAGATCTTTGCCAATGGTAACTTGCCTGGTGAGTATCCGTTGAGGTTGTCGGACTTGGATCCACACAAATCGCGAACCGCTCCTCTTCGATTTGGGGTCGCAATGGAGGCAGCGGCATCTCAGCAGGAGTTTGAACCGTTTTATCTTGGGGCTTGATTTCGAGCGTATCGAGAGGGCTAATGACTTTATCGGTTTCCACATTGAGTACATGCAGGTAGATCATGGTGGTACTGATATCGCTGTGCCCGAGTAATTCTTGGATGTTGCGGATATCAGTTCCCGCTTTTAGTAAGTGTGTGGCAAAGCTATGTCTGAAGGTATGTGAGGTGATGCGTTTATTGAAGCCGAGCTCGGATACGGCGGCGGTGAGATTGGTGGTGAAGGTATCGCGGTGAAGGTGATGACGTTGTAGTTTTCCGGTTCTTGGATTACGCGAGAGCTTGTGGGATGCGAAGAGAAATTGCCATTTGAATTCGCGGTGAGCGTTGGGATATTTTTTATTGAGTGCAAACGGAAGATCGACAGATGCTGTTCCTTCTTCGAGGTCTTTGTCATGCAAGACTCTCCGCGAGCGAATGGCTCGTTGTAACGGCTCGATGACCGATTCGGGTAGTGGGACGAAGCGGCTTTTCTCTCCTTTGGAAGCATGGACTTCGATTCGTTTCATTTCAAAGTCGATATCTTTGACGCGGAGTCTCAAGCATTCGCTGATGCGCATGCCGCAGCCGTAGAGTAGTTTGGCGATCAATTGATAAGGTGGTCGAATTTGCGCGATGACTTGGGCAACTTCGTTGCGTGACATGACCGAAGGAATGTGTACTGCTTTCGTCGAGCGGACCGCGTCGATTTTTCCGAAATCGCGGTTGAGGACGAGTTCAAAGAGCAGTTTCAACGCATAATAGGCTTGGTTCTGCGTGGCAGGGGCCACATCGCCATCAACAGCAAGATCGGAAAGATGGCTTTCAACATCGGCCGTAGTGATGGATTCGAAGTCTGCTAAACACTTCAACTGCCGTTCTCGCATGAAATGTTGGACTTGCCTGACGTAGGCTTTTTCTGTCGCGTATTGCTGTTTTCCGCTTCGCATTTTGATGCGAAATTGCTGAATGACATCCGGTTCAGAAGGATTGATGCGTCCTTTCACTTCCGCGTTAAGCTCGTAGTTTTTTGATACACCGGAATTCGGTGCTTTGGAGGCCTGATCTTCCTGGTCTTGTCGCAGCAGCTGCTGGAGTTTGGCCTTGATATCTCGCAGATCGGCTTGATCCTGGAGTTTAGATCTCCGCTTTTGAAATTGTATAAGTGCTTCCACAATTCGGATTCGTGTGAGCGTGTTCTTTTTGGCGCGGCGTTGAGCGATAAGAAAATCGATAACATGTTGCTGGGTGAAGTTCCATTCAGAGCCTTTTGGAATTTTGTGGAATTGAGCCAGCTTGTCGTACCAAATCTGAGGCCAATCGCAGCTATTTGCCTTCTTGCTGGACGTAAACATACTAGCACCTACACAAAAGACTACACGACTTCAAACATACAGTAACTTGAAATTTATGCTCGATGTTTCGAGAGTCAATGATTTTCCGACCCGAATCGCTCCTTTTTCGAGCAATTTTGGGCATTTTGCAAGTCACACACTGCTCAAAATGCTTGCATTTCGTTCCACAAAATGACAGCAATTGCCTAAATCAAGGGAGATGTTGAGAGAGCGGTTGGAACGGAAGGTGGGTTCGAGTGAATCGGTTGCAGAAGTCGCCATCCGGCAATAACTGGTTACTGTCGGAAGCAGATTCCGACAATAATTTTCTGGACACGGTCAGGAAAAGCTGAAATAATCCAGGGATAACGGGCTGGGTAATAGTATTCCGGAATTATTGCCGGAACCCAGACCGCAATAATTATAAGTTCGGCGTGAAGGCAATCGAAGTCGCATGGCGGACCCAAACACAATACTCACCACGCTGTCCCGCGGAGGATGGCAAGTGGTTCGGAATCGACAGCCAGTAGACCTCCTGCCGTATGAAGTGAGAAAGAGGTACCCAAGGTTACCTGCCGACATTGAGTCTTTTCTCGGCGAACTTGACTCGTGCTCGAACTCTAACGAAACGGTTTGGTTTCTAACCCACGCGGACTTTCGTCGAAATCAAGATGGAGAGTTTCGATGGAACGAACACGAGCTAATGTGCCTTGAGGCCGCAGAAGGCGACGTAGAGGAAATTGAACGTATCCGTGCGTACTGGGATTACCACTTTCCTTTTATGTTCGCGGTTCACTCAGATTACGATTATCTTGCAGTTGACCTCAATCCCGATGTCTTCGGTCAGGTTGTCCATGGGTTCATGCCAGAACCCGAGGAATCAAGCCGTATCGCTGGTTCATTTGCGGAGTTCGTTGACATGTTAATCAGCTCACTCACTGGGAGAGCAGAATACCCGCTATCGATCTTCGTTTAGCAGCAACGCCGAACATCGGGTAGCCGCCGCCATTGCTGACGGCAGCCCCCACACCACCTAGCATGCGGGTCCGCACTAGGCGGTTCCGCGAAGAGAAGCCTCGTACCAGAGTTGCTTTAATGACACCAAGCCTTGTTGCAAAAGCCACTCGTTAGTCATCGCAAAGCGTAGTGCTGGAGTACCAGACATCCGCCAATATTTCTTGCGACTGATCGCGTGCTTGACCGCCATATCGAGAGTAACGCCTAACGTAACAAGATGTTTGATCTTGGTGCGTGGATAACGCCACTGCTTCCAGTAGCACATCCGAATCCGGCGTTTAAGCCAACCATCAAGGTTGGCAATATCCTCAAACTGACGAGCTAGACCGAAGTAACCTACCCAACCACGCACATAACGAGCGAGATCGGTCAAACGACGCGCCATCGAAATCCCGCGACTACGTCCGGTGAGTTCCTTGATGCGTTGCTTGAAGGTGATCAGTTTCTTCGGCGCTACCTTAATCGTCACACGTTTACCAACAAAAGTGAAACCCAGGTATTCGCAGCCCCAGGCTGATCGCACACAGCTCTTTTCCTCGTTGACAACAAGTTTCAGATGCTGCGTGAGATACCGTCAACTCCATTAATGCATCCTCAGGGGACACGTCTAAGGCTGGCTGATCAATGAACGCCGGATCGGTCAATTCCGTACAGAACAATTGCGCATGGCGATACCATTCTTCGTTGCGAGCAAGCTCTAGTCCCGGACCTTAGCGGGCAGTTATCCCTGGATAAATCGACTCACTTTCGCTGCGCAAGCTCTTGATTTACCAATCCGCCTAAACGAGTGGGGTTTCGTCATGGTTGGTCGCCCTTCCGCAATTGCCCTCATCTAGTACTTGTTTTCCCGTGGATTTACATTTGGTATAATCCCTTTCCTTAACGAGAGCTCGTTCTCGTACAGGGGACTTTCACCCCACAAGTTAGTCGGTATGCCAGGCATACCGAGGTGTTGCAGCAGCGGAATGGCGGTAGCTCGTCCGTCAGATCCAGTTTTGCTCTCTTGCAGCAGACTGGCTACAATACGTAAAGGAGGCAAACCGATGTCACTTGAAAGCATGCTCGCATCACTAACGCCCGCAGAAAAACTAGACGCAATGGA
>Ga0209174_10000843_pt1 | contig 22332 bp, 19 predicted proteins | sample JI91814BDNA_FD_187505 | JGI IMG/M metagenome (GOLD analysis project Ga0209174, IMG submission 187505) | Wastewater effluent complex algal communities from Wisconsin, to seasonally profile nutrient transformation and Carbon sequestration -... | ecosystem: Engineered > WWTP > Effluent > Algae...
TTGCTCACTGTTAAGAGTGCGATAAAGCAAGCGCAGCTGTCCATCACGCTTTTGGGGGTCACGCTCAGCCAGCGAAGATTGCAAGAATGAGGCGTCGTCGGTTTCTTTGGGGCGGCTAGTAGCGCTTTTGCCATCATAGACTTCAAATGCTGGCAGGTGCTTGCCGGCGGACTCTGGGCTACTAGTCGGGACTTCGGGTTTAGCTAAGGTATCGGTCAGACCTGATTTCTGCTGGTCTTTGGTTGTGGCGTCACCGGCGTCTTGTACTTTAGGTGCTGGCGTGTTTCCCTCCAGGCTCAAGGATTCTCTTGCCTGGGTAGCCTGCGGTTGCACCTGCGGCTCATCTTTGACTGTAGATTCAGGGCGATCTGCCATAGTAAATAAAGAAAATTAGTAACTGCAGGACATTATTCCCTCAGCTACGTGAAAGTTACTGGATAGTCCCGAGCCGGGCTTTGTTTAAGCCTGTCTACAATTTCATGGCAAGCATCTGCTTTGCCATAAACAGTTCTTCGTTGGCGGCAATCACCCAAATTTGAACAGTGCTCTCGTTTGTGTGGATAGCGCGGTCCTGGGCTCTATCGCTTGCTTTTTGAGTGTTGAGGCTGTCGTCGATTTTGACACCCATGTAGTCGAGGTCCCGGCACAGTGCGGCTCTTACAGTTGCGCTGTGTTCGCCAATGCCGCCAGTAAAGACAATGGCATCGAGACCGCCCATTGAGGCAATCATTGCTCCTGCCTGGGTTTTTAACCTGTGCTGGTAGATGGCTAGAGCTTCTCTTGCTTGGCTATTGTCTTTAGCTGCCAGCTCTTCTACCTTTTGCATATCCGACTCACCTGCCAGTCCTTTTAGACCACAGCTAGAGTTGAGGTATTTTTCGGCGTCCTCTATGGATAGATTTTGTTTGCGCATCAAATAGAGTACGGCTCCCGGGTCGATAGCGCCGACACGAGTGCCCATGACTAGCCCATCTAGTGGCGTAAAGCCCATAGTGTTGTTGACACTTTTGCCATCAACAATAGCTGTCAGTGATGCCCCCGCGCCCAGGTGGCAGACAAGTACTTTTGTGTTTTCGGTATACTCACGGCTATTGCGCGGAGCGCGCCTTGTACTGCAAGCTTCTTGATTTGATGGGTCTTTTGATTGCGCCCGGTTAGCGCTAGTAAGCTCACACAAGCGCTCCACAATATACTGACAGTTTATGCCATGGAAGCCATAGCGTTCGATTTGTAGCTCTTTGCTGACTGCCCTGGGGAGTGCATAGAGGGCGGCTGCCTGCGGTATTGTGCGGTGAAATGCCGTATCAAAGCAGGCCGCTTGTGGTACCGCTGGCAGTGCTACCTGCATGGCTTCGATCGCTTGCATGCTGACTGGATTATGTAGTGGGGCAAACTCACTCAAAGCTTTAATTTGAGTGATTACTTCACTTGTGAGCATGCGGGGCTCGGTGTAAGCGCCGCCATGCACGATGCGGTGCACGATTAAATCGAGATCCCTATTTTTGTCCAGCAAGGTCTCTATTGCTTTGACGGTTACATCCTGTCTTTCGCCAGTCAGTGCAGACTCGGATGTTTGCACTCTGGCGTCGGCACCAGCTCCCCCGTCTGCCCCTTCTGCCCCGTCTATTGCATAGCGACTTATCGCTAACGAGTGGTTGCCTGTGCTTTTGATTTTGAGATGTAGTGTTGCTAGTTTTTTTAGCTCGCTACTGGCACTGTCGGCTCCAGCGCTTTTGCCACCCTCATAGAGGGCGGCTTTAACACTACTGGAGCCGCAGTTTAAGACCAGTATCTGCATATTACAGCTGCCACTGCCAGTTGGCGACCTCAGGCATGTCCTCACCATAGTGATGGATATACTCTTTGTGATCGACCAGTTTGTCTTGCATCAGCTGTTTGACGTGAGCTGCTTTGTCGGCTAGATGCGGCACTCTATCGATAACATCCATAACAAGATGGAAGCGATCGAGGTCATTCATCACAACCATGTCAAATGGTGTGGTTGTGGTGCCTTCTTCTTTGTAGCCGCGCACATGGAGATTGTTGTGGTTGGCGCGGCGATAAGTCAGTCGGTGAATCAGCCATGGATAGCCGTGATAGGCAAAAATAACTGGCTTGTTGCTGGTGAATAGCGAATCGAAATCTTTATCGTTGAGTCCATGGGGATGCTCGCCAGCTGGCTGTAAAGTCATCAGATTCACAACGTTGACTACGCGGATTTTTAGCTCTGGTATATGTTGGCGCAAAATGCTTACAGCCGCCAGTGTCTCCAGTGTTGGCACATCGCCAGCACAGGCCATGACCACATCGGGCTCACCACCCTGGTCATTGCTGGCAAAGCCCCAGATACCAGCTCCTTCGGAGACGTGACGGATTGCTGCTTCCATAGAGAGGTATTGCAGCGCTGGCTGCTTGCCTGCTACTACGACGTTGATGCAGTTGCGACTGCGCATGCAGTTGTCGCCGACCACTAGCAGTGTGTTGGCATCTGGCGGCAAAAATACACGGATAATGCTGGCACCTTTATTGACTACGTGGTCGATAAAGCCCGGGTCCTGGTGGCTAAAACCATTGTGGTCCTGGCGCCAGACATGGGAGGTGAGCAGATAGTTGAGCGAAGCAATGGGTCTGCGCCAGGCGATGTCTTCGCAGGTTTTAAGCCATTTGGCATGCTGGTTAAACATTGAGTCAATGATATGGATAAACGCTTCGTAGCAGCTAAACAAACCATGACGTCCAGTGAGTAGATAGCCTTCTAAAAAGCCCTGGCAGAGATGCTCGCTCAATACCTCTACGACCCGTCCGTCTCTAGCTAGGTGATCATCAGTGGGCAATATCTTGTCCATAAAGACACGATTCGTCACTTCAAAGACTTCATCAAGACGGTTACTGGCAGTCTCATCTGGACCAAAGACACGGAAGTTTTTGGCTTTACCGTTCAGGGCAAAAACATCTTTGAGATAACGTCCAAGGATACGAGTGGCTTCGCCCGTGGTGGCGCCTGGCTTGTCAAACTTGAGGGCATAGTCTCTAAAATTTGGCAAGATCAGATCTTTGAGCAATATACCGCCATTGGCATGGGGATTAGCTCCCATGCGGCGCTCACCTCTGGGGGCAAGGGCGGCCAGTTCTTCGATGAGCTTGCCATCCTGGTCAAATAGTTCTTCGGCATGGTAGCTCTTGAGCCATTCTTCCAGCTGCAGCCGGTGTTTTTCGTTTTTGCGGGTGTTAGCCAGAGGCACCTGGTGTGAGCGGAAGTTGTCTTCAGTAGGCAAGCCATCCACTTCTTTAGGACCGGTCCAGCCTTTAGGCGAGCGCAATACAATCATTGGCCAGGTGGGGCGCTCTACTGTACTTGCGTCTTTTTGTTGGCGCGCTTTTGTCTGTATCGCTTTGATCTCGGCAATGACTTGCTCCAGAGTCTGTGCCATCTTCTGGTGCATGGCCTCAGGCTCGTGACCCTCGACAAAGTAAGGCTTGTAGCCATAGCCTTCCATTAAGCTAACCAGCTCACTCTCTGGTACACGAGCCAGGATAGCGGGATTGGCAATTTTGTAGCCGTTGAGGTGCAGTATCGGTAGCACTGCTCCATCTCTAGCTGGATTAAGGAATTTATTAGAGTGCCAGCTAGCTGCAAGCGGTCCAGTCTCAGCCTCGCCGTCGCCTACAACACAAAGAGCCAGCAAGTCTGGATTATCAAAAACGGCGCCATAGGCGTGCAACAGGCAGTATCCTAGCTCACCACCCTCGTGGATGGATCCTGGTGTCTCAGGGGCGACGTGTGACGGGATGCCGCCGGGGAAGCTGAATTGCTTAAAGAGTTTGCGCATGCCATTGGTGTCTTGTGAAATGGCTGGATAAAACTCGGAATAAGTACCTTCAAGGTAGGTGTTAGCGACTAGTGCTGGTCCGCCGTGACCTGGTCCTGTAATAAAAATGGTGTTGAGGTCGTATTTGTTGATCACGCGATTGGCGTGAGCATAAATAAAGTTGAGACCGGGTGTTGTGCCCCAGTGACCTAAAAGCCTCGGTTTGACGTGCTCCGCCTCTAGCGGGACCTTGAGTAAGGGATTGTCAAGGAGGTAAATCTGTCCCACTGATAGATAGTTGGCCGCTCGCCAGTAAGCATTGATTTTGTTCAGTTGGTCACTGCTAAGCGGCGCATCAGTTTGAGTGTTTGTTTTGTGGTCGGGTGCTTGTATCTTGCTCATCTCATACCTATTAAAATCACGCTGGCGGGCCTATTTTACGCCCTTTGCATGATTAAGTCGGCAGACTTGCTTGAGATGCTAAGGTTTCCAAAGATGAGTAAAGACAAGCAAAAATTAAGTATGGCAATAATGTCCTAGCTTTTGACGTGCCACTATTTATGGTGGCGTCATCTCAACTCTTGTGGAGTGCGTCAAATTTTTGCACTTTAAGGGCTTGCTGCTGATTGTTCAAATTGGCTGATTGTGCGATTTTGCTCATTTTGAGGTCAGCTAAATGTGCTCGGGTTAATAACCACTTATATTGTGTGCCCTTTAGTAAGGATTGCCAGTAATACTGGCTTTTAGTCTTCTAAGTTATGTCACTTAAACTCGGCAATTGCTCCGTAATTATGTTAAATGCATTAAAATTGTGACGGTGACCTATGATGATTGACCTATGAAGTATCAAACTTTTATCGATCTGGCTAAGCACAGCACACTTGTCGTGCTTATGGCGTGTGCCACAATCTCCCTATCTGGTTGTGACAAGCCCGAGTCTCATGGCGCTGAAATGCCCCATGCTATGCCAGTTGTCGTCGCTCCTCTGACCAGTGCCATGGTCAAAGATGCCGAGACTTTTGTGGGTACACTCAAGGCACGTAAGACTGTGGTGATAAGGCCACGCGTCGAAGGTTATATCACTGCTATCAATGTTGTCTCTGGTGAGAGTGTTGGCAAAGGCGCAGCACTTGTAGAGATAGACACAGCTAAGCAAAAAGAAGCCCTGGCAAGCAGGCTGGCTACTCGTGAGTCGATGGTGGACGAAAAACTATCAGCTGACGAAAATTTGCATGCCCTTTTGGCTAATCGTCAGGCTAAAGTTGCCACGCTCAACTATCAACAGAGTCAATACCAGCGCTATAAGGGACTTAAGGCCGAGGGTGCTGTCTCGCAAGAAAGCGTGGACCAGTATTTTACTCAGCTCAAGTCAGCCGAAGCTGAGCTGGCTGCAATCGATGCTCAAATACGCGGTCAGGAGTCGATGATCAATCGCTCCGCCAAAATGCTTAAAGAGAGTAACTCTCAAGCCAATCAAGAGCGTGTACAGCTGGCCTATCACACAGTGGGAGCACCGTTTGCTGGAGTGATTGGTGATGTGCCTGTAAGAGTGGGCCAGTATGTCGAGACAAGCACAGAGCTGACTACTCTTGATCAAAGCCGCCCTCTAGAGGTTTATGTAAACGTCCCTGCTGAGCTAAGTACAAAACTCAAGCTTGGTTTGCCCATTGAGCTACTTGATGGCCATGACAAAAAGATTGGCGAGTGTCCAATTACCTTTGTCTCGCCCGAAGTCGGCGGCGAAAGCCAGACTGTCCTGGTCAAAGGTCTGTATGACAATATGGATAGTAAGCTGCGCTCCAATCAGCAAGTAACTTGTCGTGTCGTCTGGCAAAAGCGTCAGCGCATGCTCGTGCCCACCAACAGTGTCGTCCACATCAGTGGGCAGGACTTTGTTTTTGTCACTAGACCCAGCGGTGGTGGCTTTATTGCTAAGCAGCTGCCGGTCACGCTCGGCGATATCCATCAAAATGGCTATGTCGTACTTGATGGTATGAAGTCTGATGAAAAAGTCGTTGTCTCTGATGTGCAAAGACTTTATGAGGGGCTAGCCATAGCGCCCACAGACAAAGTCGCAACCAATTCGGCTAAAGCCACACAAGGAAACCCCTAGTTTATGTTTGCAATGGTGGATTTTTTCATTCGCCGGCCAATTTTTGCCACGGTGATTGCTCTCATCATCATCCTGGCTGGAGCAGTCAGTATCCCGACTTTGCCCCTGGCAGAGTATCCAGAGATTTCACCACCTAAAGTAAGCGTTACCTCGACCTATACCGGAGCTAGCTCTCAGGTGGTGGAGTCGGCTGTGACCACGCCGCTGGAGCAACAAATTAACGGTGCTCAAAACATCAAGTACATCACCTCCACCAGCGGCAACGATGGCACCTCCACCATCAACGTCACTTTTGATCTGGAGCGTGATATCGACCTGGCTGCTGTCGACATCCAAAACCGCATCTCGGCGGCTCAGGGACGTTTGCCAGAAGAAGTCAAACGCACCGGTGTCACAGTCAACAAAGTCTCTAATTCATTTGTTTTGGCTATTGGTATCCTCACTCCCGATAACCGCTATTCCAGTCAATTTCTCTCTAACTATGCCGATATCTACATTAGAGACGCCCTCAAACGTGTCAAAGGTGTGGGTGATGTGCGCATCTTTGGTGAGCGCAAATACTCCATGCGAGTCTGGCTCGACCCGCACAAATTGGCTAACAAAGGTATAACGGCTCAAGAAGTCGTCACCGCCATCAATGATCAAAATATTCAGGTGGCAGCTGGTCAAATCGGTCAAGCACCGCTTGATCAAAATCAAATGTTTCAGATGAGTGTGCGCGCTGTCGGTCGTCTCAAAAAAGCCAGCGAATTTGAAAACATCATCATCCGCTCTGGCAAAGACGGACAGCTGGTGCGCATCAAAGACGTCGGGCGCGCTGAGCTGGGTGCCGAAGACTATCAAAACGTAGTACGCTTCCGCGGCAAGGACGCAGTTGGTATTGGTGTATTTCAAAGACCCGGCTCTAATGCTCTAGAAATCGCCACCGGCGTGCGTGCCGAAATGGAGCGTCTCGCTAAGAGATTTCCGCCTGGTATGACTCACGAATTTGCCTTTGATACAACGCGCTCAGTCAAAGAATCAATCAAAGAAGTAATCATTACACTGCTGCAGGCCATTGGGCTTGTGGTTTTGGTTATCTTCCTTTTCTTGCAGAGCTTCCGCTCGACACTCATCCCTGTCATCACTATTCCAGTCTCTTTGATTGGTACTTTTGCTGTGATGAAAGTATTGGGATTTAGTATCAATACACTCTCTTTGTTTGGCATTACACTCGCTACCGGTCTTGTGGTGGACGACGCCATTGTGGTTATTGAAAACATCACTCGTTTGATGCATGAGCGAGGTATCAATGCCCGAGAGGCTTCTTCTCTGGCCATGCGCGAGGTAACAGGCGCTGTCATTGCCATATCGCTTGTACTTGGCGCTGTGTTTATTCCGGTGGCGTTCTTCCCGGGTACTACCGGTCAGCTCTACAAGCAGTTTGCTCTGACCATTGCCATATCTGTTGCTATTTCTACTCTTAACGCCCTCACACTGACACCGGCTCTCAGTGCGCTCTGGCTCAAAAAAGGTAATCTTGAGGGCTCCAAATTATTTGCACCAGTCAACTGGCTAATTAGTCTGGCGCGCAGTCTCTATACAGGCTCTCTGGGTCTGGTACTCAAAGTCAAGGCCCTGGTGTTGATAGGGTTTGTCGCTTTATTAGGTTGTACTTACTGGCTTACCAAAGCTGTCCCCACCGCCTTTATCCCTGATGAAGACGTGGGCTACATGATTATTATTGTGCAGGCACCCGAGGGTGTGTCGATTAACTACACAGTCAATGTCCTCAAAAAAATCGAAAAAGAACTAGAAAAATGTCCTGAGATAGTCTCATCATTTGGTGTGGGTGGCTTTAGCTTTACAGGCACAAACCCTAACAATGCTATTGTGTTTAGCTCGCTCAAAGACTGGCATGAGCGCCACGGCGAAGAGCATTCATTGCGCGGTGTAATCAACAGGCTGCGTGGTCCCTTATCGACTATTACCGAAGCAACGATTATTCCCTTTAACCCGCCTGCTATCCAGGGGCTTGGTAACTTTGGCGGCTTCGTTTTTGAGCTGCAAGATATGTTTGGCACTGATATAGGCGCGCTCGCCGATGTTACCAAGCAAGTGATGATGCAGGCTGGTGGCGAGAAGCAATTGACTGGTGTGTTCTCGCCTTTTACAGCTAATAGCCCGCAGCTCATTACGGAGATCATGCGAGACAAAGCGCGTGCGCTCAAAGTGCTCGTCGCCGATATCTTTGGCACCATGGAGATAATGCTGGGCTCGCGTTATGTCAATGACTTTGACCTGGGCAACCGCATCTACCGTGTTTATGTGCAGGCTGATCAGCTATTTCGCTCTAATCCCAGAGATATCGATGGGCTCTATGTGCGCTCTCAGACTGGTGAGATGATTAGTCTTGCCAATCTAGTCAAAGTAGAGCGCACAACTGCACCGCAGACTATCTCGCACTACAACTTGTTTAGATCGGCAGAGGTTAACGGATCCGCTGCTCCTGGTATATCCAGCGGTCAGGCTATTACCGCGATGGAGAGTCTTGCTAAGCGTGTCCTGCCTCAGGGGATGAGCTACGAATGGTCAGGCATCTCGCTAGAAGAAAAAGAAAGCGGACCGCAGACTTTTATCCTTTTTGCTCTCGGTATCGTCGTGGTCTTTTTGGTACTGGCAGCGCAGTATGAGAGCTTTGTCGATCCAGTTATTATCCTTTTGTCAGTGCCTCTGGCTATGCTCGGTGCGCTGTTATCGCAGTGGCTCAGACATCTCGATAATGATGTGTTTTGTCAAATCGGGCTAGTTATGTTGGTGGGGCTGGCTAGTAAAAACGCTATTTTGATTGTGGAATTTGCTAATCATTTGCGCGCCCAGGGTAAGTCTGTAGAAGACGCTGTGCGTGAGGCTTGTGCCATAAGATTTAGACCAATCTTGATGACATCGCTGGCTTTTGTGTTTGGTATTTTGCCTCTAGTGTTTGCCACCGGAGCTGGTGCTCACAGCCGTCAGTCTCTGGGTACTGCTGTATGCGGTGGTATGGTGCTGTCTACTGTGTTGAGTCTTTATATCGTGCCTGTAATTTATGTTGTGGTCAAGAGACTGGCTGGCGGTAGAGTCAAGCCCCATGGCGAGGAGCATGAGCTTGACCCGGCTGGTCATGATGGCGCTCCTGGCGCTACTGAGACCGGTGAAGTGGTAGCTGTGTCTGACTCAGGTGTAGCAGAGAAGTAAGAGAGGCTGTTCAAAAAGCCTAGTCGACCCTCCCGGGACGGCATGAGAAAACCTGGATCGGAAAAACATCTGATAGTGGCGGTTGCTGCCTAAGGGGGCGCTTCTTACCTCAGCTAGTCGAAAAACTTGCTGTCTTCGTTTAAGAGCGGATTCTTTTCGCTCTCAAAGTATTCGTTTGCCACCATTTCAATTGCAGCCGTAAATGAATCGGCTAGTAGAATTGGTTTTAAGCTGTCTTCGGTATATCGAAATACTGGTGGATCGGGGTTTCCGTCCTCTGTGTGGAAGAACCAAAACTGGCATCCATATCGGGCGATAAAAACAAAGTCAGACTGCTTCAGCTTGTAGTCAGTATTTGCATTTAAAAGAGTTTCGGCAGCTTCTCTATTTTCAAGGATATCCGGGTAATAAATTTCGCATTCTCTCAGAAAGTCGCCGCTCCGTTTACCGAATATGTGCATGTATTCTTTGTATGCGTCAGGCAGCCTGAGATTGTAGAACTCTTCGATTTTCAAAATTTCTTCATCTGTACAACCAAGAATCTTTTCTGGCTTAGCAATGCCAGTTTCAATGAAGCGCTCTGCTAGATTTTCAATCCAGTTTTTCATTTCCATTCTTCGCTATCTTCTCTTATCGATTTTTTGGCAAATGCGTCCAGGGAGTCAGTGCTTAGTCCAAGGGTTTTGCAAGCGGAGTAATGTTTTGTCGTTTTTATTAGCCTCCGACATTAGAGCACTCCATAGCGAAACATTTCAGTTGTTCCCTTTGGATAGCTGTTTGAAGCAAGAGTTGTTATGGCGAGGCTATCAGAATAATGGGGCTTACTGAAGCGGGTTGAGCTAGCCGCCGGTTGCTTCGCTGGTTTCTGTGGTGCCAGATGGAGGAACGTAGAAAGTAGGTGCTGGTAGAAAACACCGGGGGATTTGATGAGGTAAATTACGGTGTCATCTTCTAATTCTTATAATTTCTTCTTCTGTCGAGCGCAATTTGGCTCCGGTGTCCTGGTTTTACGCTGGTATTTGGGAATTGTTGCGGGGAACATTTTAAGTGCTGCATCTCCGATTCTCTGGGCGATGATTCGTCCGCCGTTGGGCAATTCTGGAGGCAAGTCCAGAATGACGTTTGTGGTGACAAGGGCGCTCTCTTCGGATACGTTGTAGCTGCCGCATTTATAGAGAAATAACCAACTTGCTACCTTTTCGCTTTTGAGTTTTATTTTTATTCCATAGACAGAGGGAATGCATCCGGATGAAGGGAATCTGTAAAAGCGTGTCGCTGAGTTTCCCGGGAGGGGCACGTATGAAGAGCCTTCGCCAAGCAATTTCAGCAAGTCCGATTCGGGCATGCCAATCAGATCGTATTCGTGCAAAAATCTATTGAACATAAACATCATTTTGATTGGGAAATCTCTTCTGGTTACCCAATATTTGGGATCGAATTTGCCATCGTCTGTCCCTATGCATGTGAGTATGCAATCTTGGGGAAATGGCATTTGTACTTGATAGTTGCTTGGCCTGTGGATGCGTGGGCGCGGGACTGTACCAGGATTTCTTTGAAGCGTTGTCTCTTCCTCGTGCCAGGTCGAAAGGTCGACAGTTTTGTGACCGTCTGGAGAGTCGATAAATGCGCGACCAGGTTCGAGAAAAAGCACTTGACCCTTGACTGGCGCAAGGAGAATGTTTCCTCGTAGATCGCATAGTCCCTGTTTTGTGCCGGTTATCCCGGGATATTCCTCAAGCGGACTGCCGAGCAGTAGAAGAGTGTCAGGAGCCAGTTCATTCAGAGTAATGGCTGGGTTTTTGTCCGCTTCCAAGCCAAAGGAGAAGATGTTCAGCAGAATAGTGTCTTTGGGCAGAGAAAATTTTTGTTCTATTCCTGCGCGATTGAAGAAATGTCGTTTTTCGCCAAAGTAGTATTTGTTCGATTGATTGACGTCCGTAGCAAGAAACAGCCCGTGACCGCAATACTCGATGTCCGAGTATTTGGGAGCTAAAATTTCACGGCCCGATTTGTCTTTTAGACCAAATAGATTTCCATCGCAGAAATGTGTCGAGCTTTGGTCGATATCGCTAAGTCCTCTTATCATATCGTGTTGAAATCTTTTATCGAGAGCTAGGGCTGTCGAGAACGTGAAGAAGCTAAGTGCTACAAGAGACGCTACTAAGATGCGTTTGAATAGTTTCTGTTGCGAATACATGGAGAGACTATATCAGCAAAACTGGATTGTGCCTCCATAGGTGGGCCAGTTTTAAGAGACTGCTGCCAGATTTATTAGCCGAGAAGTTAGTAAAGCTGTCACAGTTCTATTGGGCGTTGCATGAAGCTAGCTTGTATGACCTAGTGACTGACTCTGAATTGAGAGAATACATTTGATGTATGATTGACCAATAGAGAATTGCTGCGAGGTGGCAAAATTGCTTATATCAGTTGCAAAATTTGTCCTGGTATTTTGCGCTGCTCTATCATTACTCGCTGCAGCCTTCTTTGCTGTGTTGATGATTTATCATTGGAATAGCGCGACACTGGTATCATCTGGACCACCTTATTCTGTTGCTTTGGCACGTGGAAGCGGATTTTTCAGACTTTTTACTGCGGTTTTCGCCACAGTTTTCTTGGTTTTGTCTCTTGTGTTGAGCTGGTTTTCCTTTAGGCTTAAGAAGAAGCACACATAAAAGAGCGCCTTACGCTTGTTGTTCCGATTAGATGATCAGCACCAAGTCCTTCTAGAATATTTCACCTTAGAAAATCCAGTCAAAAGTGACAAATGGTTCTATAAAATCTGTGCCAAGTAAGTCTGACCTTGCGAATTAAATAGCGGGATTTTGCAAATTACTCATGATTGTGCGCGCTCCACTTTTTTGAAGAACGCTGGTGCAGTTTGGGCTATCTTCTCTTTGTCTGTCATGTGTTTCCACCAATCTTCTGCAATTGGTAGATCCGCTAGAATGCGCTTGGCACAGCCGATTAGGTCTCCGTCTTCATAGTTATACCAGTAGTCTGGAACCAGACCTTGCACATCTATGACTTCAGGATTCAGTCTTCGGCGTCCTGTGAATTTGAGGGCAGCTGTAGTCAGATTCTCAGGGGTGACGACATCGGCTCCGAATTGAACACTTGTAAATGGACTAGTAAAGCCATATTCCACACATAATTTAGCTTCACCATTAAGGTCTAATTGAACGGTGATTACATCGACGCCGTCAGTATGAATCCGTCGCCAGTCTGGATAGCAGCCAGTAAAGCCTATTTGCAGAAGGTAAGGACCTAATATGTTTTCGAGTTGTTTATCTAATTCCTTGGCTGCTGGCAAGGTGGTTCTCCCTAAAATTACGCACCCAATTTTACCTTAAGGCTGGCTTCCGTCGCACTATTTAGGTGTCGTAGATGCCAGAGTCCCACGGTTCAGTAAATGACATCACATTGCCAGGCAGCACTTCGACAGCCCAATACCCGTCGTATTTGCAGGGAATCATTCCAAGCAATTCACCGCTATGCTCGACAAAAAATGGTTTTACTTGAATGTCTTTGAACTGAAATGGTTCAAGCTGAGCTAGCCAGTCGGCTCTCAGCGCGCGTGCTCTTTGTTCATCGAACGTCGAGCGAGGTCCGAAGTTTTCGATTTTCGATTCGATTAGATCTCCAGACTCATTGAACAAAAATAGAACTACAAATTCGTCTCCACCGGGAACGAATATGGGAGGAAAGAAGAACTGGACACCAGTAGCAGTGCATCCAACGTATTTGGCATGATAATCGTCATACTCAATAGTTATCAGCTCTGGTGGTCCCATGTTTTTATCTTCAGTTTTTGTCTTCAACTCCTCTTTGAGGAGTTTGTAGTCGCGAATAATATCTTCGTTTATACTCACGGATGCCTCGATTAATAACCTTCTATAGAACGCCTTAGACTTTTGAGAATAACAGTGACAGGTTTTTTGCGTAAACTCAATGAGCTGAGGACTCTGCCAGAGTTAAAATATGAGACGGTCATGAGGCTTTTTGGATGAGTGGCGAATTGGCAAGCTCCGCTCTCTACAGTTCTGAATAGTTAAAACACGAGGGTTTGGCGATGGGTTGGAAAGCTGCTTGTATAGTGACGGGAGATTGTGATTACGGCTATCTTGCTACCAGGCCAGCTCACGATCCACAGAGAGCCATACAACTGGTAAAAGCTCTCGGTTATTTTGGTTACTCTAAACATCAGACTACTGACTTTGATCCTTATCCCAAGTCGGGCACGTTTGCTATCGGAGCCTATGCAAATGCGGTGCTAGTGGCCGACCAGGATCAGGTAGTCAACTGCATGGATAACCGACATGCTCACTTGTTTAGAAAAATGCTGGCGCTTTATCCGACCGGCAAACTTTTGGGATTTGCCCTGCAGAGTGTCTCGAATTATTTTGCCTATGTCTACTACGAGAAAGGTAAGCTCGTCCGAGAGTATTCTGGAGCGAGTGAGATGGGCATGATCTTTGACTCTGGTGATCCGCAGCCAGAAGAGATGCCGTACTACGAGAACTCGGAATTTGTCGATGGAGAGCGCGTCTTCAAAACCATTTCTGGAACTGAAACCTATCAAGAAAAAGGTGAAACCATGGGAATGCTTATGATTCACGATATTTGCAAGAAGTTTTTTGGTAAGCCACTTGATCAGTCGCTCGATATCGACGGTCTTCCGGCGCTGCAAGTCGAACTTTTTACCAAAAGAAAATTGGGAGAAGTTTCTCCACTAGAGATAGGAATCCTGGCGTCTGGTGCATACAGTAAAATTTTGGATGTTGTAAAAAGGCGGACTGAGTAGCTTGCGCTGCTGTCATGACCTGACTCAGTAAATTTAGACACCTGGAACTACACGGAGCCTCCCAATATCACCGCGCTAGCATTTTCAACAGAAAGAGACTCTTCCGCACTTTTCAGTAGGGTATTAGGCGTAAGATTATTGTCGTTAGCGTTTCAAGTGCTCTGCTTAGCCAGGACGTTTGAAACTAGTTATTGTGTATCCAGTCTAATTAGAGGAGTGGAAAAACTTCAGTGAACCCACCTGTGCCACCATTCACCCGCCAAAGCGCTGTTCAAAAGGTTCGTCTAGCCGAGGATGGCTGGAATTCACGAACACCTGAACGAGTTTGTCTGGCTTATTCTCAAGACTCAAAGTGGCGAAATCGATCTGAGTTTGTCACCGGGAGGGAGGCGATTGTTGCTTTTTTGACTCGCAAGTGGATCAAGGAGCTGGATTACCGATTAATAAAAGAGCTGTGGGCGTTTACAGACAATAAAATCGCAGTGCGTTTCGCATACGAGTGGCGCGATGATTCAGGGAATTGGTTCCGGTCGTACGGCAACGAAAACTGGGAATTTGATGAACAAGGCTTGATGACGGCTCGACACGCAAGCATCAACGATTTGCCGATTCAAGAATCAGAACGCAAATTCCACTGGGCGCTGGGACGTCGCCCAGATGACCACCCATCACTTTCAGAAATAGGGTTGTGAGTAAGACTGTTGCGATCAAGGACCAGCCGCCGCTCTAGGCTGCTGGCAGCTAGTGATCTGCCACTCTCTATGGTATCCAAACTTGCATTTCATGGCATGATTTTAAGTTGGGCAATGAGCCACGTTATTGTGCAATCTCAGCTCGGTCAGGGCGTGAACAGTGCAATCCAGCCTATAACGAGACTTAGTCTAAGTCTCCCTGATAGTTGTCCGGTTCGAATAATCCATTCACAAAGTGCTAGAAGTTCGCTGCCATCTGTGATTGTTATCGTTTTATTCTCAATTGTTTAGCTGGCCGGTTGTTTCTAATGATTGCTGTTGGTTCAGGCAAGTCCCATGAAAATATGGCGCCGAACTTTCGGCATAATAGTAAGCATTTCAAGCATAGATGCGAGGAGAACTAGATGTGGTTACTGTGCGTCTTGTGTCATGTGGAAGTTTGACTGTTACTCTACTAACGAGAACAGACAAGAGACTTCCAAGTGCAGAAGGGAGCCAGCAAGATGCCAGCTCCCAACCTGTTTCTCCTATAAAGTCGAGCTGTGGTGTGCTCACTTGTGGCTACTACTGCTGACTAGCGAACAGGTGGCTTCCTCATAATCTCCTGCCTTAACTCTGTCAGCAAGAGCGCGTATCTCTGTGGCAATCTCCTCGCTTGCCTCCTCTAGCGCGAAGTGTCCCGCATTCAAAAATTTGACCATGGCGTTTGGATTGTCTTTTGAGTAGGCAAGTGCGCCTTCTTTAGTGAAGAATGGATCGTTTTCGCCCCATATCACTAGCATTGGTGGCTTGTGATCTCGCAAATACCGCTGCCACTCTGGATACTTCTCGGGGTTAGTCCTGTAATCGTAGAAAAGCTCTAACTGAATCAGGTCATTGCCCGGTCGGTCCAAGAATGCTTGGTCCAATACATAAGCGTCTGGGCTAATTTTCTCTGGCTGCGAAGCACCATGCATGTATTGAAACACTGTCGTTTCTTTTTTGAGAAAATTACGAACACTTTCTTCTTTACCTGGTCTGTCCTGCCAATATTGAGTGAGTGGTTCCAGTGATGGTGCGATGCCCTCTAGATGTGCAATTGCGTTTTGGACAACTATTGCTCGAACTAATTCCGGCCGGCGCTCTGCAATACGAAAGCCTATCGGTCCACCGTAATCATGCACGAATAGCGATACTTTTGTTATGCCGAGCGTATCTAACAACACTTCAATTAGTTTAGAGATATTATCGAAGGTGTAGGTAAACTCGCTCGGACTAGGCGAATCACTATGCCCAAAGCCCGGATAATCGGGAGCAATAATGTGAAAACGATCCTCAAGTAGTGGGATTAGGTTTCGAAACATGTGCGATGACGAAGGCCATCCATGCAGCATAAGAATAGTCGGGGCGTTTGCAGGGCCGGCTTCACGGTAGAAGATGTTCACCCCCTCGATGTTTATTGTCTTGTGTCTTACGGTGTCCATTGTTCTAATTCCTTTGCGTTCTTAGCGTGTGTATTTAATTATTAGGCTATGAGCGGGTCAGCGAGCGCAGGGTGTTTTTGCATTTGCTTCACGGACCGAATCCGGCAACTTGAAATCGACTTCGGTTTCTGCAACATTATTTATGTAGTTGGTGAGGATGTTTTCAACGACGACAGCAACTATTTCGAGCGCTTCTTGTTGTGATACGTTTGCTTCAGTCAGTTGGGCGTAGTCGGAAGAACTAATTTGTCCGCGCTTCTCTGTGACAGCTTTTGCAAAGTTCAATAAAGCCGTGACTCTATTGTTCTCGCCTTTTGCTTTGACACTGTTTACGATCTCTTGCTCGCTAAGACCCACCATCTGCCCCAAAGTAGAGTGAGCTGCCAGGCAGTAATCGCAGTTATTTTGGCCAGCAACAAGTAATGCGATTTGCTCGCGCTCCTTGGCGGTCAACTTGCTTGCCTTGAGAGCTCTCGAAAATGAGAGCAGTCCTTCAATAACAGCTGGAGACTGAGCCGCCACCTTGAACAGATTTGGTACTGTTCCCAAGGACTTTTGGACAGCAGACAGAAGATCTTTGGTCTTGCCTGTAGCTTGCTCTGCGTCGATAGGTTGAATTCTAGACATTGTACTTACCTCTTTACCCTTTTGGTTGGTAAAAACCGAACGTTCGGTCCATAAATCGAGGATATCAAATTGCATCTTCTCTGTCAACCGCAATTTGCTTTCTGACTAAGGTTATCTAGGAGAGCCTGAGGGCAAGGTCTCGGCAAAGCCGTGCGACTGCTGCGGGGGCTGAATTCATCAGGGCACGAAATCTCCAAAGCTCTGTTGTGCAGTTGTGGTTTCTTGGCGAGCTGTGCGTATGAAGCGTGGCTCAGTCCGAAGTTTTACTGAACATTTGGATTTACTTCAGGTAATGATAGTGGCTCGATAGCGGTTTTGATGTCTTTCTAAGCGTGTTGTTGACAGTTAACCGAATGTTCGGTACATTATTGGTGTATTTGCTTTGGGAAATTGCACCATGGAAAAAGTTGAACTGATACCTGAACTATTAGAGCTTTTTCGGGAGCATGGCTATGAAGGCGTTTCCATAGCACATGTGTCCAAAGCTACTGGGCTCGGTAAATCAAGCCTTTATCATCACTTTCCAGAAGGCAAAGAACAGATGGCTAAGGAAGTGCTTGAGTATATTCACTCCGCAGTCGACCAGTATTTTGTCTTGCCTCTTAAAGCCGAGGGCGAGCCTCTGGAGAAGCTTGCGCAAATGGCGCAGGTCGTTGAAACCTTTTATGACTGCGGGCGGAAGGGCTGTCTAGTCGATGGGCTAACCATAGGTGAGGCTAGTGAGCCGTTCCAGAATCAAGTAGCACAGTTTTTGGATGCTTGGATTGACGCCATCGCGGCCGTCGCCGTTGAGGCTGGACTGAATAAGAAGCTTGCTAGAGAGCGGGCAGAGAGTGCTCTAATAGCCATTCAGGGAGGTCTTGTTGTTGCGAGAGCACTGCGCAACTACCAAATATTCAAGCGTGTGGTTAAAAACCTTCCACGTCTGGTTTTGGAAGGGCGTTATTAAAGGAACAGCTGTTTTAGGTGACATCCGGCGAGCGCCTTAGACAAGCCCAGGAAGTTGAGCAGAGAGCTCTTTTTTATGGGCTTTAGCAAGAGCTCCGATATTAGCAATTTTAGCGCGAGTCCAAGGTCGTTTGGGCATGAGCTTTGTCTGTGAATTATCACACTGCACAAAACCGCTCAATCAATTGGCAAATCTGGTACCATCAATGAATCGAGACTGTAGGCGAATTATCTCAAGTGACTATCCAGTTCAGGGTAACGGCATTGTTGGTGGGCTTGCTTGTCTACCTGGCCAAACCTTGCATTGCATCTGAGCTAGCGGCGCCTGGAGGCGTCGCTGTAGTTGAGTCTAGTCCAATCAAAAACGACAACAGCAAGGGAACAAAAATGAGCAGTATCTTCACGTTTATTGGAGGCTCTAAAGGTCAATGGAGCGTCAAGAAGATCACGGGAGTAAAAGGGCAGCCAATCGCTGAAGTATCAGCCCTTCGAATTGTCGAGAGCGACGTTAGAGAGAAAAACTCTGAAGAAAAATGGCTCTTTAAGGGCTTCACGAGTAACACTCGTTATGCCACTTCGGATGAGGTTGCCTCGCTAAAAAAATTACAGCCGGAAATTGGCCGTAAGGAGGCCACCTGTGCAGCAATGATTTTAGTCAAGAAATCTGATAGTTGGTGGCAATTGGCTCAAGACCAAAGAAGGAAAATCTTCGAAGAGCAGTCACATCATAATTCGATTGGGATGGATTACCTACCTGCCGTAGCTCGCAGGCTGCACCACTCGCGTGACCTCGGTGAAGAGTTTGATTTTATTACGTGGTTTGAATTTGCACCGTCAGACATTCCAAAATTCGACGAACTGGTCGATAGGCTCAGAGCATCGGAAGAATGGACCTATGTGGAGAGAGAAGTAGATGTACGGCTCGAGCAAGGACAAGAAGAATAATTAGTAAATACCTTGTCTTCCGTTCACGCGAAGCAATCCGAAGTCCGAGTTCTAGTAGGCTCACTTTTAAGTTACAAGAGCCTCGAAATCAACAGTAGAACTCCTACAATGCTTGAACATAACCAACATGTTCAAACAATTATTGTGAAGTACCATCATATGCAGGCTTCCCGCTGCCAGCCTTGTCTTTGATAAAGAAACGCTCTATAAGCCAGTCTAAGGAGAGTGGTCCAGCACCGAATGCCAGAGTAATCACGGCGGTAAGCCAAAAGAAGAATGGATCCGCCGTTAGAAACGGAGTCATGTCTTTGAACACATTTATGACTTTGGTCCGGTCATCCTCCACGCTCAAATAGGCAACAGTCATTGTTAGGCTTAGAATCAGACCGACCGGCCTTGAGGCTAGCCCGGCTAGCAAAAGCAGTCCACCAATGCACTCAACACCGCCAACCACCCAGGCATTTAGTTCAGGAAACGGTATACCCAAAGAAGTGAAGAACTCGCTTACGTTATTGTGGTTTAAGAGCTTACCTTTTCCTGACAAGAAGAACTGCCACCCCCAAGTCAAACGAAAAACCAGAAGGACTAACGGTTGAAGATAATTGGAGAATTTACAAAATTCCCGATAAATTTTCAAGATTTGCATTTGCACACTATTACTCTCCATAACAAGCCATACTAGTGCCAGAAGCGAGCCAACCGAGACTCATCCAAGTGGCGAAATTCTCGGTAAAGGCACTAGCCAGCTCTTCTTCATTAAGTTCAACCACTTCAGACCCAATTGTCTCTACTATCTCGGCAAGGGACTTCCCAGCTCTGATCAAAAGAAGCATCCGATAAGAAAGACTATCTATGCGCTTGTAAAACACAGATTGCTCGTGCCTATAGACAACGACAAAATTAGTCTCTCGCCGAGGATAGCAAATTGGAGAATGCTCCACATTCCTGTTCAATCTTGCGGTCTCAGCACATTTTTCGACGCAAAGAGTCTTTTGCACGAATTCATCTATAGCCCAGCTCAAAGAAAGGAGTGTCAAATTAGGCTTCAAAGATAAATGGAGCCGAGTTCCATCAACTGTGGAAAGTGTGCTGGCATCAAAGTCATCAACCACTGCAGAATCAAAGGCAACAATCTCAGCCCATTCAAAAGAAGCGATTTGAAAAATCATTTCTCTTTGCTCGGTTGAAAATGCTGGGTAGTCCAAGCAAAACTGAGGTAACTGCTGCCCTAGATCCCTCAATGTATACGAGCTTGATTTGAATCGGTCCAAATAAGCCGAAACGAAATTCTCAAAAACTTCAGCTCCCAGTACTTTTACGAGAGACGGAAAATCATCAGCTAGAGAATCGTAAGCGCGATACCAGTACTGTTCCCTGTAAACACCCAGTCTTTCTGAGCTACTTTGCGTAGCGCAAGGTTTAATGAGATTCATCGCAATATCTTCGAAAGCGCTATCTAGAGTTTTGCAGCCAGGTTGCCTAAAAACAGCAGCACTGAAAAGCTTCTGAATCTCTGCAAGTTCATCCTTGGAATTACAAGACATTCTCAACCAACTTTCTAGAAGTCGACGAGCCTTGGAAAGAGTTTGCTTTGGAAGCTTCTTTCCATAGTTCTCCAAAAGATGGAAGTCCCGAATCCCACTCAAGTAAAGTGTTTATTGGACCAATCTTCTCAACAAGGTTCTGGTATAAGGACCATACCTCGTCGCATACAGGTTGGTCATGGGTATCTATCAAGCGAATCCCCTGACTGGAATGGCCTGCGATGTGCACTTGTCCTACACGAGAAAGCGGAATGTTGTTTATATAATCCAAAGGGGCAAACTCATGATTCCGAGAAGATACAAATACATTGTTTAAGTCCAGAAGAATGCCGCAATCTGCAAGCTCCACAACCTCCGCTAAGAACTGCCACTCTGTCATCTCTGAAGCGTTGAATTCTGCATAGCTACTTATATTTTCAACACATACTGGAACCTCTAAATAATCCTGTACGTATCGAATGCGCTCAGCAACATGCGAAGCAACCGCTTTGGTGTAGGGTAGCGGGAGCAAATCGTGAGTGTAGAAACCGTTGTAACTTCCCCAGCAAAGATGATCAGAAACAAATGGAGTTGAGGTCTTACGCACCAATCGCTTCAATTTCTTCAGATACTCGGTATTCAGTTCGTCGCACGAACCAAGGTAAAGCGAAACGCCATGCTGCACAACGATATATTTCTCTAAAATTCGCTCTAGAACATCCAGTGGACGTCCGCCATCCACCATGAAGTTCTCCGAAATGACTTCAAACCAGCCCACATCCGGAAGGTTTTCCAGAATGAAATCATAGTGGGGCGCTCTGAGGCCCACACCCAAACCAAGGTCTGAATAGTTGTTATATCTTGAAGCCACTTACTCACCTTAAACATGTCCACCCTGAGCAGATGAGGCGCCAGCGGAGCCTCATCTGCTCAAAATTACTACTTGCCGCCGCAGCCGTCTTTCCCCTTGCAGGAATTCTTTGCCTTACAAGAATTCTTCGCCTTACAAGAATCTTTGGACTTGCACTTGTTTTTCTCACCCTCTCCTTTCTTTTTGGATTTTTCGCCAGCATGGCTCGAATCTGAATCTTTACTAGTCGAGTCCTGAGCTTGAGCTGCTCCAGCCAAAATGCCGGCTACGGAAGCCGCAGTAAGTAGAGCCGCAAGCCTTGCAGTAGTTGTTCTTTTAGATAACATCAATGGCTAACCTTTATCGTGGGGTACTTTTCGAAGAGACAACTCCAACGATCAAAACCTTACCTCCTTCAAGGTGAGAACAACTTAAGCTGCGCCTCAAATTGGAAAGCGACGGCAGCACGGCGGAGTGAGCAAGCATACTTAATCAAGCAAAGGGGTAAGAAGTTCTCTAGTCGCGCTGTCTATATTTAGCATCCGAAAGTTTGGAGCGCGTGGGCTTTACATTCATCAGGGCTTTTATAAGGTATGTCAAAACTTCGAGAGAGTTTTGATTGGGTGGCAAAACTAAACGGACCTGGTCAGAAGGAAGCAATTCACGAACTTTCGGCTCTTCTTCTGAAGTCCCTGGGCAATTTCAACTTGCCGGTGGAAGACAAGGAAGATATCGTGCAGGATTCGCTAACTAAAATACTAACTAGACTTAGTACCTTTGAAGGCAGAAGCAGCTTTGTTTCTTGGGCGGTTGCAATCGCCGTAAATGAAGCATTGAACAAAATACGAAGAATTCGTTGGAAGAACGTGTCTCTAGAAGAAGCGACTCAATTGGGCGTTGAATTCGAATCACAATCTTCAACTGAAATCCGTCCAGATTTGCAGGCAGAAAGAAGTTGGTCCTTACATCTCGTAGAGCAAATCATCATGAAAGACCTTACCCAAAAGCAGCGAGTAGCTTTGTTAGCCGAAATCAACGGTATGCCCTTGCAAGAAATTGCGACACGTATGAGTATCAGCAGAGGAGGAATCTACAAACTAACGTTCGACGCCAGGAAGCGCCTTGTAAGAGAATTGGCAAAGCATGGACTTTCTGCTGAAGACTTAATCAAATCGTAGGTTGAGACACAATGAATCTAAGTAGAGAAAATCTAAGGGTACTTTTTGTTGCACTTACCAAGACGCACGATGATGAGGTTGACTGTGATCATTGTGAGAGCTATCTTGCTGCGCTTGCGGAGAGCGAAATAGCTGGGGAGCCAATTTGCGAAGAACTTCTGCAAGTT
>Ga0209174_10000844_pt1 | contig 22330 bp, 12 predicted proteins | sample JI91814BDNA_FD_187505 | JGI IMG/M metagenome (GOLD analysis project Ga0209174, IMG submission 187505) | Wastewater effluent complex algal communities from Wisconsin, to seasonally profile nutrient transformation and Carbon sequestration -... | ecosystem: Engineered > WWTP > Effluent > Algae...
AACTGATGGGCACGGATGACCGGGTATTGGGTATGACTTTCTCCGAATTTGGTCGAAGAATAAAATCCAATGCCAGTCTGGGTACCGATCATGGTGCAGCGGCACCATTGGTTTTATTTGGAAAACATGTGAAAAAAGGAATACTGGGTACCAGTCCGGATATCCCTGCCGATATAAACGTTGTCAATAATGTTCCCTTCCAATATGATTTCAGGAGTGTGTATGCTTCTGTACTGGAAAGATGGTTCTGTGTTAAACAGCCTTTGCTGAATCAGTTATTATTGCAGAATTATCAGTCTCTCCCGCTAATCAAGGGTGGCCCCTGTGGTTTACCGGATGATCCGGATGTGACTAATAACAATTCAGATCAACTCCTGCTGAAAATGTGGCCGGTCCCTTACGAACTCAATGCCACGATCCGATTCTCTACCAATGGCGGACATACCCTGATCCAGCAGATCAATAACCTGGGACAGGTAGTGAAAGTGCTGACAGATCAGGAATACACGGCAGGTACTTACAATATTGATATTTATGATGACAACCTGCCATCAGGCGCTTATTTCATCCGTTTACAGAATCAATCCCTGCAAAAAGTGCTGAATGTGATGAAAATAAAATAATCGATTATCTTTTTACCGCATACGAAGTCCCGGGGCTATTGTCAATTTGAGCTAAGCTTACGCTGAGGAATCAAAGAGTCGAAATATGAACAGCTGAGCCGTTCCTGAACCAGTCCCTTTATCCCCCCTTTTTTCCACAATTGGTGTTTTCACCATTGAATTCTGGTCTTTTAAACTTTGCCGCCTTTTACAAATCAATACTTTTACATTTTCCCTGCTGATCCAACCCCCTTGTAAAGCCGAACTGTTTACAGACAAAAATCATTACAGTGATGCATAGATACCTGGCAGCAATATTTCTCTGCTACTTAGCTTTTTATCAACCGGCCGCAGGTCAGTATTACTACCATAACAGCAGGTACTTTGAAGGTGATGTAAATTTTGAACTGGGGGTTAGCGGCGGGATCATGAATGCCCTGACCGACTTGGGTGGTAAAAAAGGAGTCGGGAAAAATTTTATCAAGGACCTGCGGTGGCAAACTGCACGTCCTTCCTATGGTGTTTATTTCGCCGCCACCTATAAATATGCATTGGCTGCAAGAATCGAAGGCACCATCGGACAGGTAACCGGGTATGACAGTATTCTCAAAAATGTGGCGTCCTCTACCACGGGCCGGTATGAGCGAAACCTGAGTTTCCGCAGCAAAATTGCAGAATTGCAGCTGGCGATTGAAGTGCATCCTCTTTTTTTCCGGTCTTATGATGAAAATGAAGCCCCGAGATTATCTCCTTATGCCATCATTGGTGCCGGCTATTTTTCATTTGATCCGGAAGCCGGCCTCAACGGACAATGGTATTCCCTGGCACCTCTCAGAACGGAAGGTCAGGGTTTTGCAGAATACCCCAATCGTAAACCCTATGCACTCAAACAGCTGAACTTATTGGGCGGGCTGGGACTTCGGTATGAGATCAATGATTTCCTGAATGCCCGGATTGAGCTGGTACACCGTAAACTGTTTACAGATTACCTGGATGATGTGAGTACCGGGTATATCAATCCTGCACTTTTTTATAATTACCTGCCCCCTACCCAGGCTGCCCTGGCCCAGCAATTGCATTTCAGGAGAAATGAAATCAACGCAGCTGATGTACAACCCCTGTCTGGTGAACAGCGGGGTGATCCCAAGGACAAGGACGCTTATTTTACCATCCAGGCCAAAATCGGCTTTATGATCGGGGCCAGAAGAAGATAAGAATGGCGGGTTGCCGAAAATCATTGTAAAGTCCTGCCATTTGCCGGGCTTTATTTTTTATTTTTACCCTACCTGCGACGTTGCCAGTAAACCTGAACCTTATGCGCCCACATTTACCACTTTTACAAGAATCTGCTTTTAACAGCGTGCTTTCCTTTCGCCCATTGGTGGAGGCACTCAAAAGAAATATCAATGAAGGAAACCCGGGGATGCAGAAATTGTATGGAGAAGTGGTGAAAGCCTTCGAAGCACACCCCGAATTACTGGAGCCAATCAGTGACCTGTCCATTTTATTCAAATACACAGAGCTGATTGAAGAACTTTTATCGGCCGTATTTCCACCCACTACCGCCAACTTTATGTACGGGGTATCTGTTCCATTTAAAAGAGTGGCGGTTTACGGATCACCAACTTTTAAAGCCAACCTGGTTAAAACAGGCACCAACGATATCATCCTCCCGGAAAACCATGTGGGGGAAAGCTTGTCTGATCAAAGAGTGAGGGCTGCATACGATATCATCCTTGAAAAATATTATCACCTCACCGGACCCGGCACATATAATTCCGTGTATCCTTATCCGGATGAAGCCAGTGGACTGACCCGGTATATGGAACTACGGCTCGACAGGAGATTTATTACCGTGAGCCCGGTTGGGGAATTACCTGAATTACCCAAATCCCTGATGGACCAGCATACCAACCGGATGCTGAAGCTGGAAGATCTGGTGCACCATATTCCCATTGATCAGTTTCGTTTCGAAGGCCTGGTGGTGATGCGGATCAATGATGTTACCGAGCAGGCAGTGGTAACGGAGATCAAAAACAAATTACTTCACTTTGATGCATTTGGTAACGGTACCAGTGATTTTATCGAACTCGAACAATATGTACAAAGCCTGATCAGGATCAAAGACCTTGGAATCGGTTTAACCCCTTTCTTCCGGATCAATGGCCATTATATTTATTCCGACCTGCATAATACCAACAGTATTCTGTTCCGTCACCTGCATTCCATTCCGGAAAAAGATGAGATCAGCGATTATTGCAAACTCTTATTCCGGGATAGTGACCAGCCCCTCTTGTTTGAAACCATTTCAGAACAGGCCCTGGCCGATTTTCAATGCCTGCAATATTATCACCGGGAAGGAGTGCGCTCCTTGCTCATCTGCCCGCTTAAACTGGGGCATGAACTAATCGGAATGCTGGAAATCACTTCCGATAAACCCGGCCAACTGATGCCTGCCTTTATCAGCAAAGTGGAATCAGTAATGCCACTCTTCACACTTGGACTGGAAAAAAGCCTGGACCAGTTAAATTATGAAGTGGACAAAGTGATCAAGAAAAAATTTACAGCCGTTCAGCCATCCGTAGAATGGAAGTTCACGGAAGTAGCTCTGGATTTTATCGTGCACCAGCATGAAAAAGAAAACAGCAAGATCAAACGGATCTGTTTCGATGAAGTTTGGCCGCTTTATGCTGCCCTGGATATCCGTAACTCTTCCACCGAACGCTCACAGGCTATCCAGCGGGATGTACTGGAACAATTGAATCTTGCGAAAGCAGTTGTTGACAAAGCTATTTCCAGTCTGAGTTTCCCCCTGCTGCAGGAACTGGCATTCAAGATCAATAAGTTCATTATGGCGGCATCCGATGTGCTGCAATCGGAGGAAGAAATGAGCATCAATGATTTTATGAAGACCCAGGTACAATCGGTCTTCCATCACCTGCGATCCACGGAACATTCCCTGAAAACAGAGATCGACCACTATTTCTCTACATTGGACCCGCAGACCGGCATGTTATATAAACACCGGAAAGATTATGAATCCAGCGTTACAAAAATCAATGAAACCTTATCGCGGATCATAGATAAGGAACAATTATCTGCACAGAAAGTATACCCGCATTATTTCGAAAGATTTGTAACAGACGGACTGGAGTTCAATATTTATATCGGGCAGGCCATCGCTCCCCGTAAAAAATTTGATGAGATTTATCTCCAGAATATGAAAATGTGGCAATTGACCGTACTGGCCAAAGCCGCCAGAGTCACCCATCAGCTGGAGGATGAACTCAGTCATAAACTGCGGACCACCCAGTTAATCCTCTCCTACAGCCAGCAGTTGTCTGTTACTTTCAGAACTGAAGAAAGAAAATTTGATGTAGACGGCACTTACAATATCCGCTATGAGATTGTAAAGAAAAGGATTGATAAGGTCAGGATCAGGGATACGAATGAAAGACTGACCCAGCCCGGGAAAATTGCCATCGTTTATTCACAGGCAAAAGATGCAGCCGAATACACAGAGTATATTGAGTTCCTCCAAAGTCAGGGTTTATTGAAACCAGGTATTGAAAAATATGACCTGGAAGAACTGCAGGGAGTTTCCGGACTTAAAGCCCTTCGCGTAGATGTGAACTTTGAAGAAAAGCCGGCGATGTCTCCTGCACTTGAGCTTTCACAAACCACAACAGATCAGTTGCTGGGTAAATCCTGAAAGAAGTAAAGACAAAACACACTGCATTAAAATGCCACAAAGGCACAAAGACACTAAGCGTTGAAGATTAATTTTCTTACTTAGTGTCTTTGTGCCTTTGTGGCAAAGAAAGTATTTCGATAAAGCCTCCCTGTCGGAAGGCTTTATATTCATCAGAACTTAAAGAACAATCCCGCTGAAATCAGCATATCCTCACTGGAAACACCCACACCGGCATTCAATACAAACTTGCGAAGCGGGGAGAACCAGATACCGCCACCATAACCGGTAGCCATCTTGGATACATTGTCATTATCCACCCAAACCCTTCCTACATCTACAAAAGCATACATACCGATAGAAGCAGGGAACAGGTAGGTTTTCAGGTTAGCCCATTTCCAGCGCAGTTCGGTTTGGTTGGAAAAAGCACTCTTTCCGGAAAAACGTTCACGGCGATAACCACGAAGTGTTTCATTATTTCCCAGCGACTGTGCCTGGTAAAATTCAAAATCCATTCCTTTAACCAGGTTCGCCCCAAAGTTGGTGCGGTTGGCCCAAACCAGCCAATCCTTGGCCAGTGGGAGGAAGAAACTGAAATCTGTATTAATATTTGAGATATGGTCATAGCTCGACTTGTTACCGGCGAGATAACGGAAACTGGTATTCCAGAAAATACCTTTGGAAGGCATTGCCGGATTATCCCTGGTATCCACCATAAACATTGCTTTCACGCCAAAGTAAGACTGGCGCTGATTCACGGAACTCGTCAGACCAGCAGGCGGACTCACTTCCACGTTTCTGATTTTATTGAACTTGTCCGTTGAATCATAATGGAAGAACTGGAAATTAGGACCAATCGAGAAAGTTACTTTATCAGAGAAGCGGTGACGAATAAACAGGGCGATATCTCCCAGATCATAGCGAACACGGTAGAAACGGAACTGTCCGGGTTTAGATTCATCATACACTGAATTCATCCCATATCCAAAGAAATTGGTGGTGAAATTATTCGGACCACGGTAATCAATTTCAGTTGTCAGGTCCGTTCTTCTTCCCAACACCCCGATAAATTCATTGTTATATGTGATACGAAGCGCCTTGGTAGAGAAGGCAAACAGCCCCTTGAACTGGTGCAGGGATTTATAAGGCGACTTCCGGAATCCATGACGGATATATTTAAATGTAGGCCCAATAAAGAGACCATCATCCGGTGTAAATCCTAAGGTTCCGAATACAGACTGGAAAGGATACTTATAATAAATACGTTCAAAAGAATTGACAATGGTATCATTCCGCAGTTTGCGGCGGAAAGGACCTGTCAGTGTATTTCCGCCATCGGTTCTGTCATACACCAGTACATCATCTTCTTTAGATGTATTCTCAAACTGGTCAGCACCATCTCCTCCAATCATCCGCACTTTGATTTTATCATTGGTTCCGCTGATCGTGAATTTATCATCACCGCCAAAACCATAGATACGTACTTCCTTGGTTTGCAGCGGCTCAAATTTTCTCTCATACATTTTGGTAGATATGGCCCCTTCCTTGGTGATTTTGTACACTTCCAGCAGCAAGGATCCATCATCGTTGCGGGTCAGTTTATACTGTTCTGTTTTATCACTACCGGTTACACTCACGATTTCAGTAAGAAAACGGTAGTAGGTCATTACATCTGCCACGATAAAATTGCGGCGGTCTTTCAGGGTCTGTATAATCTTCGGTCCGTTCATATCCCTGATTTCTGCAGGCTGCTGGGCAATGGCCCTTTCGATCACTGCATCCGTCATTTTGGCTACAAAACTTTCCGCTTCTTTCTGCCAGTCCTGTTCGGTGAGGCTGGTCAGGAAAAAGCGATCGAGGTTACGGGCTGCAAAATTGAAACGGGCAATACTTTTTGCCTGCGGTTTAAAACCTTCCAGTTGGGGAACCAGTGAACGGCCCTTGATAAATCCTGGCAGGATACCCTGGTTGATATAAAATGCCTGATCCCTGTCTTTGGCGATCGGGTAAAAAGTTTTTCCCTTACCATTGTCCCAGGCACCCCAGTTCCACTGGTCTTCGTGACGATCCAGGTCCATCACAAACATATCCAGGATCCGCACCCGCAACATAGCCAGCTGATCCACCGCATTGTCATTGTCATCTTTCAGCTTATCAGCCACCTCATCGGTATCATATCCTTTTTTAACAGAATCCGGAAAACGCTCTTCATACAAAACCATCATGTTTTTGAAATCATCGCGGTATTCTCCCAGTTTGGGATCATCCCCTATATAAACCACTTTGGGGTTACCATGCGGAACACCAGCGGCTTCAGAAAGCACAGCCATAGAAAGGGCAGCATAAGGATAGGATGCAGATACACCATCTGACACGAGATCAGCGGCTGCATCACTCTGGAGATTGCCCGGCAGGGTTTTGCTGGTAATAAATTTGGTAATGGAACGGATCGTGTATTGTTTACCGTTCGGAGCTTCCAGTCTCAAAGACTTGGTTTGCTTTCCACCACCTCTTTTTATGGGAGTCAGACCTCCGTGTTCTGTTCCCAGGTTCAATACAGGAACAGTAATAGGAGTATTCCATTCTTTACGGTAATTGGCTCCCATCCATTTAGCCCTGGAACGATTGGTTCTGAATTTACCACCGGCAGCAGTAGCTGTTCCGGCAGGACCCTGGGCATGGATCTCAGGTGCCACAAAGAGCGCAGATAAAATAATGAGCAAAAAAATTCTCATGTTTGCAGGTTTTGGTTAAGGTTAAGCGATCATCAGAATCGGAAAAGATACGATTTTTTAAAATTATCCAAAATTACAAATGAAGGCCTACAACTTTCCGGTAATTTATTGAACGGCTACCCGCTAATACATTAGTATTTTTTTGCATTTAATCTATATTTTTTCTCTATAACCGGCTTATCAGCAAAAACTTTTGTGTAAATTGACCCGCTATACAACCGTAATTGCTGGAATTCGTTATTTCCAGAGACGGATTTTCATTTTTCAGGCATGAAGGCCAGGCCCCTTGCCACCAAACTTTTAAAAATACTGGCTGGTAACCCAGCGGGATTTAACCCGGGATGAAACAATACTTTTTACTGATAACATGGCTGGTGGTAGCAGGTTCCCGGGTCGGTGCACAAACAGACACGATCAGTCAGCGTATTGTCCTGATCGGTGATGCCGGTCAATTGACCAATGGCCGCCATCCGGTAGTAGATGCCGTAAGAAATAATATCCCGCTTGACAGCAAAACGATCGTGCTCTTCCTGGGAGACAATCTTTACAAACATGGTCTTCCCGACGAACAATATAAAAATTATGCCCAATCCAGGGCTGTACTGGATTCGCAGGTATCCATTGCCGACGGCACCCCCTCTAAAGTCTACATGATACCCGGCAACCACGACTGGGAAAACGGCAGTCGCGGGGGGTATAATGCCATCCTTCGTCAGCAACTTTATGTAGACTTTCTGGGCAAGAAAAATGTCAAATATTTTCCGGAAGACGGTTGTCCCGGACCGGTAGAAGTTCCGGTGGGCAAGGATGTGGTCCTGATCCTTTTCGACAGCCAGTGGTGGTTGCACCCTTTTGATAAACCGGAAATTGAATCGGATTGCAAATGCAAAACCAAGGAAGAACTGGTCGATCAGATAGCTGATATTGCCGCCCGGAATGCCAAGAAACTGGTCTTGCTGGCCTGCCACCATCCTTTTAAGAGCAATGGTATACACGGTGGTTTTTTTACGCTGAAGCAACATTTGTTTCCCCTGACCGACCTTAAGAAAAGTTTATACATCCCTATGCCCGTACTGGGCTCCATTTACCCCATTGCCCGCAGTGTATTTGGTACGCCACAGGATATCAGCCACCCGAACTACACCAACATGATCAGTCAGATCACGGATGCCGTTCGTCGCTCCTCTCCCAATGTGGTGTTTGTATCAGGACATGACCATAACCTCCAGTTGATCCGGGAAAATGGATATAATTACATTGTCAGTGGTGGTGGCTGCAAACAGGGCCGGACTTCCAATAACAAAAACAGTCTGTTTAATTCCAGATCTGAAGGATTTGTGGTGATGGAAGTCTCTACCAATAAATCGGTCAACGCCACTTTTTATACGGTGCTCGACACTGTCAAAAAATACAACAGTATCCCGCTGTTTAATTTTACAAAGCTCGACCCCACATTCATTGACAGCAGCAGCAAAGCAGCTATTGATACCAATTTTACTTATCCCGACAGTGTCAGCGCTTCGATCAGTAAGGAACTGTTGCCGGTGAAAGGATTGAAAAAATATTTCATGGGGAATAATTACCGGAAAGAATGGTCGGCCCCGGTAAGTATGCGCATTTTTAACCTGCGCCGCGAAAAAGGCGGTTTCACCATTGATGGTCTGGGTGGCAGTACGCAAACCAAATCGCTGCGGTTAAAGAACAGGGCCACCGGTGAAGAATGGGTATTGCGCAGCATGAACAAAAGCCCGATCAACACCATCCCGGAAGCATTCCGGGGAGCCGTTGTAAAAGACATTGCCACGGAACTCAAAACATCCACCTTTCCTTATGGGGCCTTTATCACACCCGGATTGACTGATGCACTCGGGCTGGCCTCCGCCAAACCTGAATTATTCTTTATACCGGATGATCCGGCCCTCGAATTTTACCGGCCACTCTTTGCCAACACCGTATGTATGCTGGAAAAGAGAAATGCCTCCTTCGATAACAGCAAAACCCTGACGACTGCCAAACTGGTCGACAAGATGCTGGAGGAAAATGACCACCGCCCGCAACAGCAGGAAGTACTTAAGGCCAGGCTGCTGGATATGCTGATTGCTGATTATGATCGTCACCTGGATCAATGGCGCTGGGGCAGTATTGACACAGGAAAAGGAAAAATTTATTACCCCATTCCGCGTGACCGCGACCAATCTTTCTTCTATTCCAATGGCCGCCTGCTCCGGTTTATCAGCGGCCGGTCCATGCCTTTCCTGAAAGGTTTCCGGGAAGATATCAATGGGGTCAACTGGTTGAATTATATCGCCCGTGATTTTGACCGGATCTTCCTCACCGATCTGGATCAGGAAGACTGGGAAAAAACGCTGAGCAGACTTACTACCGAGCTGTCTGACTCCGTGATCCGGAAAGCTGTCAAACAATTACCACCCGAGATCTATGCCCTTCATGGGGACAGGATCGCCCAAAAATTAATCAAACGCCGGGATGCCCTTAGCATTGCTGCGATGAAATACTACCGTTTTATTTCTAAACAGGTAAATATCATTGGCAGTAACCAGAAAGAGTATTTCAGGGTCTCCAGTATCGGCGACAAACTGGAAGTAAGGGTATTCGCCAAATCAAGAAAAAGTGATACCAGCTTTGTGATGTTCAACCGGGTTTTTGATCCGAAAGTGACCAGGGAGATCCGTCTTTTTGGTTTACATGATGAAGATGTGTTTGATGTGGATCCCAAAGCCAGTTCCAGAATCAAACTCCGGATCATTGGTGGAAGAGGCATTGATACCTTTAATATTCGTGGAAAAGTGGAAGCACTGCTCTATGATTTAAAAGATGATGGCGGCGGTGGCGACTATTTTGTAAAAGACAGCAGCCATGCCAAAAAACGTTTCTCCAATGATCCCCCGGTGAATGATAAAAGCATCCTGGGCTTTAATTACAATTACAGTCGCTTCCCACAGGTACACCTGAATTATAATTCTGATGACGGGCTCCTGCTCGGTGCCGGTTTCTCCCGCCGTACTTTCGGATTCAGGAACCTGCCTTATGCGACTGACCAGCGCTTAACCGCATTATATGCCGTTGACCGCAGGGCAATCCGCCTGCAATACCGGGGAGAGTTCAACCATATTACCCGCAATCTCGATTTACTGATCAGGGCCAATTACAGTACCCCCACATTGCATAATTTCTTTGGATTGGGCAATAACAGCCGTTATGATGAACAACAGCCCCGCCGTTATTACCAGGCCCTCTTTAATTATTTTGAAGCAGAAATAATGTTCCGCAAAAGGTATTTCGACAAACTGCACCTGATGATCGGACCTTATTATTCGCACTATACAGCCAGTCCTTCAAAAAATGCCAATACCGTATTGGGCAAAGCGGCACAGGTTGGACTGAACCAGGAAGATGTTTTCCGTAAAAAAACCTATGCTGGTGTCAAAGCGGCCCTTACACTTGATAACCGAAACAAGGAATTCTTCCCGACAAGGGGAATGTACTGGAAACATGAATTGCTGCTCACTTCAAAGATCAGTTCAGGAGAAGGAAAATATGTAGCCTATTCCAATGATATGGCGCTATATGCCAGTCTGCGTGAACCCGCTAAACTGGTGATGGTGATGAAATTCGGGGGAGGCAGGATCTTCTCCAAAAACTTTGAGTATTTCCAGGCGATGAGTATCGGTGCGCAAAATGACCTGCCTGGATTCAGGAAGAACCGCTATGCCGGAAAATCATCTATGTATGGTGGTCTGGAAATGCGGATGCAGTTATTCCACCTGAATTCTTATATCATGCCGGGGCCTGTTGGCCTTTCCGCTTTCTACAATATGGGTAAGGTATGGTTACCGGGCGACCGGAACGGATCTAAGAAATGGCATGGCGCTTACGGTCTTGGTCTTTATTACCTGCCTTTCAATATGTTTTCTATCTCTGCCTATGCCGGATTTGATGAAGGCGTGAAAATGTTCAACTTTGGATTAGGAACCAAATTCAACCTGACTTACTGATTCTACTGACTCCTCATGGAGAAAAAAAAGGATATACCTGTCAAAATCATTTACAGGAGGGAACCCTTCCTGCTGTCCATCGTAATGCTGGTACCCATTATCCTGATCTGGATATTATTCATTGATAAAAATCACTACTGGGATGATCAATTACTGGCGCAGACAGGCCAGCTGATCCATCCGGATCTAACGCCATGGATTAAATCCATTACTGCTTTGGGAAATCACGCTTTTCTCATTCCCGCCTTTATCTTATTGATCTTTGTACTATTACTGTTGCGGGAAAAAAAAGAAGCCCTGCAAACCCTATTGATCGCCCTGAGCAGTTTGGGCCTCATGTCACTTTTCAAGAACCTGTTTCAACGTGACCGGCCCGATCATCCTTTGGTGAATGGCATTACCAATTATAGTTTTCCCAGCGGACATGCCATGATGAGTATTGCCTTTTATGGTTTGCTGATCTGGCTGCTCGGCAGGCATCTGCGGCAACATAAAATACAAAGAAGCCTGGTCATCGGATTCCTGATTTTACTGATCCTGCTTATCGGCTTTAGCAGGATTTACCTGCGGGTGCATTACCCATCTGATGTGATCGCCGGATATTCTTTTGGAATTGGCTGGCTTTGGCTGAGCCTGCGGATAACTTCCCGGATCCGGGTCAATTAGTTGGCAGTATAACGGAACTGCAGAATGGTAGCTTTGGCAGCCACTCCTTCATTGGAAATATACATGGTTCCATCATTCTTGAATGTTAGGCCTTCCGGCTGCGGAAAAAGCTTCTCTCCCAGTTCAAATACCTGTTCCGGATTCCCGTTCTGGTCACATATCACCAGTTGACTGGCAGCAGATGAAATGATATATAATTTCTTATCAATGGGGTGAATGCCAGCCGCCGAGGGTTGCAATTTAGAAGTCTTGTGATGCCCCAGTTTAGCTGACATGTCCTTGATCTTAGCCGCATCAATCTGGTAAACGGGCTCATTCACAAAACCAATAGAATCCGGATAAAAAGCAAAGGCACTGACCTTGCTCTTATCATCCATGGCGCAATTTTTACAAACCATGACCAGGGCTTTCCGGGCCGTATCAGCATAAAGGGTTTCGAAATCATTGGTGCCGGTAATATTTAACTGACCGGCTTTTTCCCCGCTAATCACTTTACCGGTACTATCCCTGTTGATCTTTATGATGGTACCATTACTGATCAAAACATATGGCGTTCCGTTATAGATAGCAATATCTTCATAATCCCCCTTGGCCCCGAAAGGATATTCAGCTGTGATGCCATTGGCTGTTTTATCCAGGATATACAGTTTTCCTGCTTCATCATAATGGGCCAGGAACTCATCCCTGCGGGTATCCCAGGCCAGCCCTGAAATTTCTTTTAGCTTCAAATCCAGTTTGAAAGTCTGTACTGATTTGAAACTATAATGCGGAGGCGACTTGATCATTCTAACCTTTTGCTTACAGCCGGCCAGCAAAATAAACAGGAATAAAATGGAGCACCCGGAGGCCTTTGACTTGAAATTTAAAAAACTCATTCCGCTGATTTTGGTTTAAATTTATCAAAAGTTATCTTTATAGCATGACTGACGACCAATTACTTATTCTACAGGATGCCCAGACACTGGTTACGGACATGCTGCAAAATAGGCTGGACAAAAATATAAAGTTCCATACGCTTCAACATACCCGTGAGGTAGTGGCCGCCTGTCAGGTGCTGGCCGACAGCCAGCAAATCAGCGAAAACGACCGTTTTGCCCTCTACCTCGCCGCCTGGTTTCATGATACGGGCTATACCACCGGAACTTCCATCAACCATGAGGCCGCCAGCTTAAAAATGGCCGAAGAATTCATGCAATCCAAAAATCTGGATGAAGCTACGCAATTGCGGGTAAAGGGTTGTATCAATGCCACCAGGATGCCGCAAACACCCGATAATTACCTGGAAGAGATTATTTGTGATGCGGACCTTTTTCATTTGGGTACAGCCTCCTTCGACGAAAAAAACCGTTTACTACGACAGGAACTGAACGAATTTGGAGACAACGATGTATCCAAAAAAGACTGGCGAAAAATTAATATCCGTTTCCTGGAAAGGCATTCTTATTTTACCACCTATGGCAGGGAGCAGTTGCAGCCGGTAAAAGACCAGCACCTGATCCGCCTACTCAACAAAGAGGATGACATAAAACCTGAAACCATGAAACCTGAGAAAAAAGAAAAAGACAAGGAAAAAAAGGAAAAAATAAAGGACCCGGCGGAAGCGGCCGCCGCTGCTGAGGCAAAAGCCAAAAGAGAAAAAGAAAAAGAAGCCGACAGAAGTATTGCCACCGTCTTTCGTATCATGGCGCAAAGCCATTCCAACCTCAGTGGTATGGCCGATTCCAAGGCCAATATCCTGATCTCGGTGAACTCGATCATATTATCTATCATGATGGCCAGTCTCTTTGAAAAATTGCAGACTGATCCTAATCTTCAGATTCCGGTGGCCATCATCACCCTGGTTTGTGTATCCTCAATTGTTTTTGGTATCCTGGCTACACGGCCCAATGTATCCCATGGCACTTTTACAAGAGATGATATCGCCGGCAAAAGAACCAACCTGCTGTTCTTTGGAAACTATCATAATATGAGCCTGGATGATTATAACTGGGGGATGACAGAAATGCTGGGAGATAAAGTGTACATGAATAACAGCATGATCAAGGACCAGTATTTCCTGGGGGTGGTACTGGCCAAGAAATATAAATACCTCCGGGTCGCCTATAATATTTTCATGTATGGCCTTATCATCGCCATGCTGGCCTTTGTGATTGCCTTTATGCTGCCAAGTGCAACAGAAGTTTATACCTGATCAGGCTCCACCAATCAATAAATCATTATTATGACCCGCCAGAACGGGTCATTTTTTTTGCCGTTTTATTTGTAAACAGATCTCCCCAATTTAAATATGCCCTCTTTCCAGAGGCGAAAAGTCAGGCAGGAAAAAAAGGATTACTGCCATACAGGAATTATTTTTGTACCCTAAATTATTAAACCCCTATTTATGAAAAAATGGATCCTGTTTGCTGCAACCGCCAGCCTGATCGCTTGTAACAACAAAAAGGAAGACAAGCCTGTTAGCGAAACAACCTCTTCCCCCGATCAAACCACTACCACTCCCGCTGATCCTGCTGCCACCCTGGGTACCGCAGACCGCTATACCAATTATACCGTAACTGTTGAAGGCAAAGAAATCAAACTCAGCGGTAGTATCCTGGTAGACAAAGACCCTAAAAAATTAAAAGCAGGAGCCCCCTACCGCGGCATGATCACCACCAGCTCGGGACCCGGTAACGAAGGGATGATCCTCCGTTTTGTTTTTGATACCAAGGCAGGTACCTATCCCCTTACAGGGATGAGCTTCGGACGTGGTAAAGACGATAATGCCCAGCAGTTTGGCGGATTAATGGGAGGAGAAGAAAAACTCTATGGCACCAATGTTACCCTCACCGAATGCAAGGACATGGGCGATAATGGCGCGGGCGGACATAAATGGAAAATCAGCGGTACCATTGAGAACCTGACCATCCCTGCTCTTGGAATAATGCTCCTCGAAAAAGAAAAAAATCATCCGAAGGAAATCAAGATCGATAAAATCAGCTTTACTGATCTGAGCTTTGATGATAATGCAGAAGAAGTGCTGCAGAAAGCCATGGACCAACTAAAGGAAATGAATAAGAACAAATAATCTTAGCGCTTATCTATTAAAAAAGGGTTGTCAGTTTACGACAACCCTTTTTTAATATAGATGCACAGACAGATTTGATTGTAGTTATAGACTGCTACTTTTTTACAAGTAACTCCGCATTGGCCACCCGCATCACAAAATAAGGATGGGCTGCCGCTTTTCTTTTCAGGATAATATAGAATGGCTGGTTGAAGACCAGTTTTTTTGGAGGAGGCATTTCCATTCGAACGGGTGCTGTTGCCGAATCAACGACCATCACCGCATGGCTTTCCGCTACGGCACCGGTTTCATTCAGGATAAAACCGGTACGCTGATAAGCCGTTACAATCGTTCTTTGACCTTCTTTCAGGTAGATGACCTGTCCTTCCAGTCCTTTATAATGTGCCGCAATATTGAATCTTGTTTCCGGCAGAGAAATCACATCATTACTGTTAAACCGGTATTTCCATTGATGGGTATCACTGCGCGCCTGCTCTTCTCCGGTTTTTACCCAGTCCTGGGCTTTTTGTACGGCTGCTCCTAAAGTCGGCAGACTGTCCTGGCATAAAAGCAACCAGATCTCATGCGCATCATCTTTGGGAAATATCTTTAATAAAAAAGCCTGATCCGATGCATAATAACCCAGCTGACAAAATTCCCTGATCGCCGGATCCGGGTTATACATCCCAAAAGCTTTTACTTTTTCTCCAATGAACACTAGTGGTGTATCAGCTGTTTCCATCTTCGAAGGAAAGGGCAGTGTCTTATTGAAAAAAGCTTCCGCTACAATTTCGGCACCATCTACCTGTGTTCGGATACTGTATTCATCCTTAGTAAGCGCTGACTGAAAACCAACTGCCTGCCGAAGGAGATTGAGGTCGCCGCTATATCGATTGCTTTCTTGCAGGCCACCGGGCAGTAAACGGGAAAGCGTATCCCAGGCATATTGCATAGCCACTGCATATACAGTATTACGTGCAGGATCAATAGGATGATCCAGGGTGGGAACAAAATCAGTAGACTGCAGGCTGTCAATAGCTACCACTTCGGGCAAAGCTGACCAGTTCGTATCAACTGGTTTGTCTTTTTTTGACAGGCAGCCTGTCTGACAAATTAATGCAGCTATAACAACAAAAACCCGGGGGCTTTTTTTCATTTGATATATCGCGCCTAGTTTAATCCACCCAGCATCTGATCCAGTTTCAATACCAGTTCAGTCTTGGTGATCGGTACGCCCATGATCTTATTATACCCTTTGGCATCAATCAGGAACAGGTCACGGATAATTTTAATAAGTTGTCCGTTGTTGATTTCCGGAATCAGCACCTGCTCAAAATTACTCAGAATGGCACCCAGATTTTTAGGGAAAGGCCGGATATAACGCAGATGGGCATGACTTACCGATTCTCCACGGGCCTGTAATTCAGCAACTGCTGATTTGATAGCGCCATAGGTAGAACCCCATCCCAGTACCAGGATCTTTCCTTTTTCCGGGCCACTATCCAGTTTCTGTTCGGGGATGTATTCAGCAATCTTATCTACTTTTTCCTGCCGGATCTTCACCATCAGCTGGTGATTTTCTGGTTCATAGTTTACGTTTCCGGTATTATTTTGTTTTTCAATACCACCGATCCGGTGTTCGAGACCTGGTGTACCGGGAACAGCCCATGGTCTGGCCAGTTTTTCATCACGCAGGTAGGGCAGGAACTTGGTTTCTCCGTGACCCAGTTCAGTTTTGAATTTGACGGTGATGGGAGGTAATTGTTCACTGGTCGGGAATTTCCAGGGTTCTGCTCCATTGGCTATATATCCGTCACTCAGGAACATCACCGGTGTCATATGCTGAACAGAAATCCGCACGGCTTCATAAGCAGCATCAAAAGCATCGGCTGGCGTGGAAGCAGATATAATCGGCATCGGGCATTCCCCGTTACGGCCATAATAAGCCTGCATCAGGTCGCTTTGTTCTGTTTTGGTGGGCAAGCCGGTTGATGGGCCTCCTCTTTGAATATTGATCACGATTAAGGGAATCTCCAGCATCACCGCCAAACCAATCGCTTCCCCTTTCAGGGCAATACCAGGTCCGCTGGAAGTAGTCACACCAAGGGCTCCGCCATAAGCTGCACCAATGGTGGATGTGATCGCCGCAATTTCATCTTCGGCCTGAAAAGTTTTTACACCAAAATTTTTATAGCGGGATAATTCATGCAGGATATCTGAAGCAGGGGTAATGGGATATGAACCCAGGAAAAGGGGTAGTCCGCTTTTCTGGGCAGCTGCAATCAGGGCATAGGCCACGGCCTGGTTACCCATGATGGAACGGTAGGTACCCGGTTCCATTTTGGCCTTCTCCACTGCATAGGTAGTGGTAAAAGTTTCTGTGGTATCGCCGTAATTATATCCAGCCTGGAGCACTTTTACATTGCTATCGAGAATTTCCGGCTTCTTGCCAAATTTCTCTTTCAGAAATTCAATCGTATTGTTCATATCCCGGTTGTACATCCAGTACAGAAATCCGAGTACAAACATATTTTTGGCCCTGTCTTTCTCTTTCATCCCCAGGGTAATATCCTTCAGGGCTTCCCGGGTCATCTTGGTCACATCCATTTTGATCAGATCATATCCATCCAGGCTGCCATTCTCCAGCGGGTTCTCCCCTTCCGGATAATTGGCCAGTCGCAGGTTCTTGGCGTCAAATCCATCAATATTGGCAATGATCTTTCCCCCTTTTTTCAGAGCGGTCAGGTTTACTTTTAAGGCGGCGGCATTCATGGCTACCAGTACATCCACGGCATCACCGGGTGTGTACACGCTATCACTTGAAAAACGCAGCTGGAATCCACTGACCCCGGGTAAGGTACCCTGTGGGGCCCTGATTTCCGCCGGGAAATCCGGGAAAGTGGCCAGATCGATCCCCATCATAGCGGTATTATTGGTAAACTGACTTCCTGTGAGCTGCATCCCGTCCCCGCTATCACCGGCGAACTTGATCACTACATCCTGTAAGACTTCCTTTTTCCTGGACATATGGCTGTTTAAATTGTTTCGCGAATTTAAAGCAATTCAGGTTCTGAAATGCTTGATTTTTCTCAGTAAAAATCAGGTGCCAACCCCACCCAATATCAGCAAGTCTTTTTATATTGTTACAGTTAAAACTCCATTATGCAGCTATTGTACAGGTTCCTGATCGCTCTGCTCTTCCTTCCCCTGGTCGTCCCGGCCCAGTCCGATGAAGATATTTATGAGGCCAACCGCCTGAAAAAAGTATTCACCGAAGACCGGGTAGCCGCCACCCTGGTGGAAGAGGAGTTTAGTTTTGACAAAGGCCGCAGCGAGGATAAGCGATCTGTAGTAATGGCTACCCGCAGTACCGGGATCAATTTTTTATCCCTCCGGGAATCTGCAGGGATCCAGTATTACGATTTCTATAATTCCTTTACCAAGATCACTTCCTTCAAACAACTGGAAAAAATGAAAGGAATGTTTGGGGTGAAGAAAAACTACAATGTGGGATATGCCATTGACCGTTCTGCCAGTTCCAGTGATTACTTTTCAGATGACAGCCGGGTGAAGTATTTCAATATCGGCTTCTCCGGTTATGGAGATGCCACACGTGTGGAGACAGAAAAAAAATACCTCGACAGCAAATACCTCACTTCCGTTTATTTCCACAGCTTTTATCCTGCCAAGGAAAAAATCATCCGGGTAAAAGTGCCCGACTGGCTGGAACTGGATCTCCGGGAATACAATTTCGCTGATTATAAAATCACCAAACAGAAGACCACGGAAAAAAATATGACGGTCTACACTTTTAAAATGCTGAATGTACCCGGCCTTAAAAGTGAAAGCCGGGGGATTGGTATTGCTTATACGTATCCCCATATTGTGTTTGTAGTGAAATCATTCAGTAGCGATGGTAAAAAGGAAAATGGATTTGCCGATGTCGGCGATCTGTATAACTGGTACAAATTCCTATACCAGAAAACAGTGAACAAGCCCGATGATTTTAAATCAAAAGTGGCTGAACTTACCCGTGGCAAGAGCACGGATATTGATAAAGTAAAAGCAATCTTTTACTGGGTACAGGACAATATCCGCTATATCGCATTTGAAGACGGACTGGCCGGTTTTATTCCTGCTTCCGCCAATGAAGTATACAAATCAAAATATGGCGACTGCAAGGGAATGGCCAACCTCATTACCGAAATGTTGAAAATCGCAGGCTTTGATGCGTACATGACCTGGATTGGTACCCGGCATATTCCTTACGACTATACGCTTCCGTCCCTGGCGGTGGATAATCATTGTATCAGCACCGTCATGATCGGCGGAAAAGAATATTACCTGGATGGCACTGAAAAATATATCCCCTTTGGTGACTATGCCTGGCGGATACAGGGAAAGGAAGTACTCATTGGAAAAGGTGATAAGTATGAAGTGAAGAAAGTACCGTTAATGGATATTGAAAAAAGTAAGCTGCTCACCCAAACCAGTTTTCAGCTGAAAGACAATGTGCTGAAGGGCCATGTAAAAGCCACCCTGACCGGTGAACAGCGCACCCGGTTTCACCAGTATTACCACGACCTGCCCACACATGACAAAAAGAAAGTGATCCAGCGTTTCCTGGAATTCGGGAACAAAAACCTGGTGGTGACCAATGTAAAAACATCTGATCTCAATAACCGGGAAATTCCGGTGGTGGTGGAAGGTGACATTGATCTCACGAATTATATCATCACCGAAGACAAAGAAATATACCTGGGTATTGATTTCTTCCCGGAAGATCTCCGCGGTTTGATTCCTGACAAGGACAGGCAGCAGGATTATGCTTTGAGCAGCGGGTATATCTCACAGGATGAAACGGAGTTGATCCTTCCGGCAGGTTACAAAGTAGCTTCACTCCCCGCTCCTATTGATGAAAAAAATGCCGACTATGCAGTGACCGCAGCCTATAGCAGTAAAGACAATAAAATCAGTTTCAAAAAAACCCTTTCCTTTCCTACCGGCCGGATCCGGAAAGCAGATTTTGAGAACTGGAAAAAATTTGCGGATAAGCTAAAGGATTTTAATAGTACCCTGATACTAATTAAGAAGCCATGATGGTTCCCCGGGACCCGCTTCGCGGAATTTTATTTCCCGCAAAGGGCGCAAAGAACGCAAAGCACTAGCGATAAAGTAAATGAAAACCAGAAGTATTTAGAATGACTGAGAACGAAATAGGAACAATTGCAGTGGATATTGCTTATACAATTCATAAAATATTAGGACCAGGTCTTTTGGAAAGTGTATATGAGTCTGCTTTTGCTTATGAGTTAACTGAAAGAAATATTCCATTTTCAAGACAGATGGAAATACCGGTTCAATACAAAAACACTATCCTTGACAAATCATTTCGGGCTGATATTATAATAGATAACAAAGTGATCATTGAACTTAAGTCAATTGAGACAATTGAAAAGATTCATCATAAAACAATTTTAAACTACATGAAAATCACAGAAATAAAACTTGGATTTCTGATCAATTTTAATGTGGAGTATATAAAGAATGGGATTTTCAGGAAAGTAAACGGACTTTGATATCCTTTGGGTTTTTATCATAAATTAAGTTATCGTAACATTTCTATGCACAATATGAAACTAGCCATAAATTTCAAACTCTTTTTGCGCTTCTTTGCGCCCTTTGCGGGAAAAAAATTTTTCTATATGAAGCAATTACATTTGAAAGGAAAGCTCCTCATTGCACTATATATTTTCAGCTTGCCTTTGTTAGGTGATGCTCAGGATGACGACGAAGCCACTTTCACCCCCTCCAAACTGGAAAGCATCGCCCGTAACATGAAACAAATCTGGGATGACCCGGATCCTGATTTTGCCGTAAATGCTGTTCCTGATAAATGGAAAGAGGAAAGCGGTGTCATCATTGCCCAAAAAACCCGTTTCTCCTTTGACAAGGACGCCAATAAACTGGCTGTATATGAAATCACCCGCCGTCGGATCAAACTCAACGACCGGGATGCCGTGAATACCTATTCATCTTTTTATTTCCGGATCGGCTCTTCCAATGATGGAGCAGGCATCCGCATTATAAAACCCGACGGAACCGTGAAAGATGTATCTATTCGGAATGCGATTTATATCGAGGATAACGACAACGTTCCCTCCACTTACACACCTTATATTGGGAAAGCCAGCACCTATTATGATAAAAGTAAAAGCCGGGTGATCTTTTTTAAAGTAGCGATTCCTGATCTCGACCCCGGTGATATCATTGACTATGGCACCATCTTTTACGATGACAATACTGTTAAAAAGATGAGCTATATCGAATTTGACCCCATCTATTTTGTTTGCACAAGAGAGTACCCGGTGCTCAGCCAGAAATTTGAAATTGATACTGACGATAAATCCTTTATCAACTCCAAATCCACGATGGGGGCCCCGGCCTTCAAAGAAAGCGGGAATAGTAATGCCGAATACAGCTGGGAAGACCGCAACCGGGATAAAATCAGTGATACCCGCTGGGTCAACAGCATGGTTGAATTGCCCATGGTTAAATTTCAGATTGTTTTCTCCCGCAGCGAAAACCGCTCTGATCTTTTTATTGGCGACCGGGGTGAACTGAAACAGAATATCAGTCCGGAAGAACTGGCCAAAAAAATGAACAACCTCTACAACCGGCTGGATGGTTCATTTTATTATACCATGGCTAAAGCCTACCTGAAACAAATTGGCGCCACTGATTTAAGGGAAGATGATTATATCCAGAAAGTTTACTATGTGCTGCGGCATATGGCCCATTACCGCTCGAACGGTTTTTCCAGTGAATTGTTTGCTTCCTGTCTGACCCAGTGCCTGGACCTGCGCAAGATTCCATATGACCTGGTGGTGACCACGCCGCTTACGTTAACAAGGCCCGAAAATATTATTTTCAGAACAGAACCGGAATGGATGGTGAAAGTGAAAGATAAATTCATTTTCAACAGTACCATTTTTTCGAACCCTTTTGATTTCCGGGAAGAGTACCTGAATACCCCGGCCTATATTATTTCATTGGGCAAGAATCCAACCGCCACGCCGATAACATTACCTGCCAGCAAACCGGAAGACAATGTAACTACCAATACGATCACAGCGTCAATAGACACGGCATCAAAAAGTATGGCAGTGACCTTACAAAAAGCTGCAACGGGCTTAAGTAAGAAATTCTATAATGTACAGGCCCTGATCCATACCACGGCGCTGGATGATGATCACCGTAGCTATGGAGGGGAAGATGATGTAAGGGGCAGTATGAAAGGAGTACAACTGGAGAGTTATGAAGAAAAATTGCGGGAGCGCAAAAAAGAAGACAAAACCAGGAAACTGGAATACATGAAAGATGCCCTGGGTGATGATTTTGACAATATCAGTGCCTATCATGAATTCTCGCTCAATTCTGATGGCCGTACCTGGCGTAAACAGGAATTAAACTATACAAATAAAATGAGCCTGAGTGATATGGTGATGAAGGCGGGTGATAACCTGCTGGTGAATGTACCGGGCCTGATTGGTGAGCAGCTTTTCATTTCACAG